>CEVZ01014262.1_pt1 | contig 10363 bp, 4 predicted proteins | sample 361371 | NCBI WGS metagenome assembly CEVZ01 (sample SAMEA2620217, study PRJEB7988) | marine metagenome | isolation source: saline water (ENVO:00002010), including
GGCCATAGAGCCAACAATTACGTTATTAGCAGAATTAAGAGTTTTTCCAGCCTCTCTACCAATTAAAGTGTTATTTGTTTGATTACTTAATGTTGAACCAGCAAAATATCCTATTGCTACATTTGAATTACTGCCCGTTACACCCGATAATGCACTATGTCCTACTGCTACGTTCTGTCCTCCCGAAGTGGCTGCATCTAAACTAAATGCACCTATTGCTATGTTATCTGAAGCATAAGTTAATGCTTTACCTGCATTATGACCTATTAATACTGATTCATGTCCAGAAGTAAGTGCTTTACCCGCTTCTGCTCCCATTACTACGCTACTATGTCCAGAAGTTAATGCAGCAAATACATCTTTTCCTATACCTATGTTATCTGATGCAGAACTTAATGTTCCTGTTGAGGGTGCTGAACCATCACTATTAGTCTGTATAAGAAGACTATCTGTGAAATTAGTTGCATCCATTGTTACATCGGTTAATCCGCCAATTACAGAAGCACCACCAGCTGCGTCCTCCCATGCAACACCCGAACCTGTTGAAGTCAGAACTTGACCATCGGTACCTTGTTGCCCACCAACGGTTAGGTTATCAGTTTCTAACGTACCATCGACATCCACATCGCCACTGATATCTAAGCTAGTCGCCTCAATCTCACCCGATGATTTGAATATCACACCGTCTGCATTACCAACTCTGAATATGATTTGGTCGTTTGTGCTAAACTTAATTTGGTCAGTGGAGTCCCTTCCAACAACTAAAGATGTGTTGAGAATTGATGTCTGAGCGGTTAATGATGCAGCCAATCTGCCTGTTGCTAACGTGCCTGAGCCTATGTTGGAAGCGTTAGTGGTATCTGTTGTTGCAGACGTTGCTAATGATGTTCCGTTGAGTGTTATAGCATCAGCCTCTAACGTACCATCAACATCTACGTCCCCCGATATATCGAGGCTAGCTGCCGTTACACCTTCGACAACTACAAGCCCTTTTTTTACCTTAAAATCTCTCTCTGACAAATTACCACCATGATTTCACTTTCCATCATAATACGAGTTGTGTTCCTACTGCTCTGAATTTGTAGTTTTCAGAAGATGAACCCACTGGGTCATACTTCACAACTACGTTGTCGCCGCTCACTGCGGCTGTGATTGTCGCTAGGTCTGTGGTTGTACTCATGTAGCCATATGTCGTGAGTTGAACATCGGACCCGCTTCTCCATTGGACAAGTGTTTCGCCCATCTCAAATTGTGCTGTGCTAGCATCTCCAGTGGTTAGAAGCTCTACTGACCACACTATCTTAGCCGCTCTGAAAATAGTCTTATCGAAGATAAAGAGATTGAATGCAGCACCACTTGAAGAGGATTCACTGTCAGCCGTTCTCACAGCCACGACTGCTTCGTTGTTGACAGCAAGCTCTCCACCATTGACTCTACCGGCGCTACTGTAGATTACTGCTTTGCTATTTACGATTGTACCTGCACTTGAGCCATCTAGTAGATTCAGCTCGGCAGCAGTGGATGAAATGTTTGTACCGCCGATATCAAGGGTGGTAGCGCTTAACTCGCCCGCAACAGTGACTATGCCGCTTGCTACTGTAATCAAGTCGGTGTCTCCAGTGTGACCAATGTTTGAGCCGTTTATGAGGACGTTATCGACTGTTAGGGTTGTCAGTGTACCCACAGATGTCAAGCTAGAGCTTACGACACCTGACCCCAGCGTTGTTGCATTCAACACTGTCGTGCCATTGATGCTAAGGTGCTTACCATTGGCCAAGTCTAAATCATCTGAGACTTGGAATCCGTGGCTACTGTCGTACTGAATGCTGTGTAGACTTGTGCCCGGCACGAAGATACCGCTACCGTCAGCAGTTGCTTCAGTGGTGTTGGCAGAGGAATGTTGCATAGTAGCACCAGCACCCACTGTACCAGAAGTACCATGACCATCTAGCACGAAAGTGTTAGTTGCTACACTGCTTACGGTATATACTCCATCTGTAATGCTATTACCCATGTTTGAGACAAATATGGATTCGCCATTTGAGAAACCGTGACTTGCAGATGTTACTGTAACCGTCGAGGAGCTTCTAGCATATGTGGCGTCTTCCATTCCACCAGCTATGCCCAAAAGCATCGATTTGTCTTCGGCCACGATTGCCGTGGTGTTGATTACAGTCTGGTCCCCGTTTACAGTTAAATTACCAGTAATTGTTACGTTGTCACCAAAAGTAACCTCTGAGGTTCCATGTCCAATCGTAATCGCTGTGCCTGACACACCTGTACCAATAGATACAGACTCACTGCTATTGCCTGTGTCCACTATAAAATAAGCATCAGAGCCTTGCTTTATTGTAAAAGCTGTAGCTGAGTTATCTGTCACAGCTACATTTATGTCTGTGTCATCAGCAGATATGCTGTCAAGAGCTATATCCCCGACATTTGTTATATTTCCATCAGATACGCTCAAGCTATCTACTGTGGCCGCACCAGTGTTAAATGTGCTACTACCGTTGTCTATGTTACCGAATCCTGATGATATTGCCCCAGCGTCTAGTGTGCCAACTGATGTAATCTGCGTTTGTGCTGCATCCACAGCAAGCACACCACTTGAAGCAGTTAGTCCAGTGCCATCTATTGCGGCTATGATATCAGCTAACGATTCCTTTCTTGTTGCATTAGAGTCATTTGCATCTATTATGGCTATGCTATCATTGGCTATATCTACAGCGGCAGCAGTTAGACCATTCAAATCTAAACTGAAAGTAAGGTCGTAAGGGTCACCATCTGAACCATTTGATGTATCAGTCCAATTGATATCAAGACCACCAGTATCAATAAATTTGACTTCTTTATTTTCATCAATGGTAACTTCAGTGCCATCGCCGTCTTCTAGCACGAATCCGCTCCCCATGCCATCTGCGCCAGAGGCTGAATTAGTTGGCTCCCATATACCACTTGAACTGTTATAAGCCAAAACTTGACCATTAGAAGGAGTTGTTGCTATTCCTATCTTAGTAATTTCACCTTGGCTATTTATCCTGATGGATGTTTTGCTATCAACGCCATGAGTGTCATCCAGTCCTATTTCAAAGGTATCAGCGCTGTCATCGATACCCAATCTAAAATTTTTCTCATTGCCATTGAAATTTAAGTGGGTGTCTTCTGCTCCACCGTCACCTATTGTTATGGTTGGCGTAGTACCAAGGACTTGAACATCCTGATGGAATTCCACTAACTTACCGCCAGTAGTAGAAATAGCTTTCATGTAAGTAGCTCCACCTGCGTCTAATATACCAAAAGCCCCAGATTGATTATCAGCGGTGGTTATCGTAATATCAGTATTATCAGGAACAATAGAGTCGAGAGCTATCGAGCCTACGTTCGTGATATTCTGGTCATTGAAAGAAGTGGCTTTATGCAAGGTAATCGCTTCGTTGCCATTGTCTGTATTGAGAGTTATGTAGGCATTAGAGCCCTCTTTCACAACTAATGATGTGCTATCGTCATCCAATATCTTCACAGAGGATGCGGCTTTGAACTCCAAATCCCCATTCTCTACAATCAATCCTTTCTTTACTTTAAAATCACGCTCGGTCATCTACTATGCCACCATCCCTTGCCAAGTGACTCTCGCATCGTACCGAACACTGTTTATCTCTGGTGTGATAACTAAATTAAGGTTACCGCTAGATACAGTGACGCTATAGGCCGCTTGGAGTGTTTGGCTGTCATTCGATTGCACAACGCCGTATGTTGTTATTCTACCAGCAGAACCATCGTGGGTGACCACTGCTTCTGCTGCCTCAAGCACTCTATTGCCTGAGCCGTCCTCACCATCGACTTCTATCAGAAGCTTGGCTGAACGGAATTGGGATACGTCAAATAGAGCCATTGTGATTACATTGCTACCATTGTTGTCGGTAATGGACAAAGTGCCTGTGACCTCACCAAAGCCCAAGTTGGCTATCTGTAGTGGAGCCAATGGTGTTGCTTGATTGATACCGACTTTAGCGGGATTAGACCCGTCAGTATCCACTACGAAATCATTAGTATTGATAGCCACATCGCCTGAGCCTGTTATCGTTGAGAAGTTTCCAGCACCGTACACAGTGTCAAAGTAACCAGCGGTGAAACGTGTGGCATCTGCACCTATGTTGAAGCTACTGTCTGCGCTAGGGTATATGTTTTGATTGAAAGTCCAAGCATCATTGGCATTGCTCCATAGAATGCTTCTATCGCTTGCAGATTTAAGGATGAGTCCACCGCCGTCAGCATTAGCATCACTTGGACTATCGACTGCGTTGAGTTCCACATGCTTGTCATCCACAGTGATAGTGGTGCTTGAGATTGTGGTTGTGCTACCGCTAACAGTTAGGTCGCCTGTTACAATTAGATTCTGTCCTATCGTAACTGCTGCATCGCTTGGTCCTATCGATGTAATAGTCGGTTGTGCCGCATCAATGCCTATTACAGCGCTAGATGCAGTCAATCCCGTGCCAGCGAATAGCGTAGCAATATCGTCTATTGATTCCTTTCTTGTGGCATTAGAATCGGTTGCATCAGCTATAGCGAGGAAATCGCCAGATGCTATTGAGGCTGCAGTCAGGGAGTGTATTCCTACTGTGCTTGTGGCAAACAAAGTCGCAAAGTTTCCAGCAGTCAGAACAGCATCAGCGTTTAATTTCAGATAACCACTGCTACTATCCTTCCATAGTGTATTGGCGGCAGTGCCGGGATTGCTAGAGGTTGGTGTGAACTCAAGACCAGTTGGTGCTTTCAAGAGCGAGCCGGACATAATGATAGGTCCACCGACATTCAAAGTGTTAGTGCCTGTAGTGAATGAGAGGTCAGTATCGGAAGTAAAACCGCTAGACCCATCACTGAGTTGTATAAGTCCAGAAGCCCCTGATGCCGCCGTGGATGCTGATGTAGAGGAGAAAGCGGTGTACCAAGCAGTGCCGTTGTAGATTATCACAGCACCTGAGTTGCCGTTTATCGTTATGTCATTGGAGCCATTCTCAAATGTTATCGCGTTACTGGAGTGCAGATTGCTGACATAAACGACGTGTCCGGGTGGGAATGCTGAATCGCTCGTATCAGGAGTTAGAGTTATTGCTCCGCTTGGAGTGAGTATGAAGAAGTTGTAACCATCGTACTCAAACGTCAAATCACTGCTAGGACTAGAGACTAGGGCCTTGTTGGGTCCAAGCCTATGGGTTCTCCTAGAACCACCCTGAGTACCTGAGAAAAACAAGACATCCTCGCCAGCAGGGTCACTGCTCATCCAGAGGGCTCCTAAGTTTGAGGCCGTAAATGCCCCGTTTTCAGTGCCACCGCCCTGCATACCATCCAAGTCCTGATGCTCGTTGATTCTGTTGGAATCACTCACTGTGGCGCCAACTGCGCCAGTGGACATCCTACCGAGATAGATTGGAGAGGGTCTGATGAAGGTCCTAACATCGTAGATTGTCTGAATGTCTATTTTCATTGTTGTGCTATTATCGGTATAATCAGCTTTTACCAAAGCTAGTACCACAGTTTGGTCAACGTCGAGTGCGCCTCCCTCGTTCAAGAACGAACTTGGTGTTACTGGGAAACTGGTAGTGGCACTGCTTCTCTCTATCCCTATTCTCTTTACGCCAGTAGAATTGTCGGTTGTGACATAAACCACGAATATTACAGAGCCAGTAGTCAGAGCAGAGCCGTAACTTGAATTATCCAAATTGACATTGAATGTGTCTGCTGGTGCGTTCGATGAGTATCCACCAGCAAAATCGACTAGTAAGCCGTCTATTACAGCGAATCCTCCTTTTATTCTGATTGTGCTTGCATCGACTTTTGACACTGCGCCTGATAAGGAGGCAGGGGTGTTTCTGATACCAGAGCCAGTTGCATAGTCCTCTAGCATGAAAACGCCGTTTCCATGAGCTGCTTCTAGCATGTTAGTCAGTGATGAAGAGAATATGAATCCCCCATCCTGCAAGTTGTCTGTGTGTGTTTTCAACGGATTTGACATTATTTCACCTCTATCAATAATTGGATTTTTATTTCATTCTCAGTTGTTTTGAGAATTGGAGCGAAGACGTGTCTGCTTACTGGTGTGAAGCCATTGGTGTCCCTCATCTGAACATAGACTTCCTTGATGGTTTCATCGTAGCTTTCTTCCAAAGGCAGTGTGGCCTCAACTAACAGGCTATTGCTATCGAGTATCTTGACGATGGGGGTGAGAGTCACAGGGGCTGGTTTTCCGGGTGAGCCATCGCTACTAGTTGCAGGTGTGCCATCGAAACCTACCTTGACTTCGTTTATATTGTTGGCAATAGTTTCTACCAAGAGTCTCTTCAAATAATCATTAACTGCCATTAGAACACCAAAAACCTCTCATCTGCTTTTTTCTTACCGAGTCCAATCGTTTTTGCACTACCGCCTATACTGACTCTGTTTGCGTTACGCCCTATTAGAAGGGGTGTACCGCTAACATCTGTCACAGTGAGGAGAAGGGTGGTCTTTATATCAATTTCATCAAAGAAACCGTAATCAACTTGCTTTATTTGCTCATTTAGGTCATCGCTGGTTATCTCTTCAGCTATCGCTTCGTCCTCAAACACGGACCTGATTGCTGTGTCAGCACCCGATTCTAGTGTAAGGAAAGTAAAATCGCTTAGTTGTGAGGCTAACATGTGGCTAGCTGACATGACGACATATTTTCTGTTGCCGTAACTAACAATCTCTCCCGGTCTTATGAACCAAGATTTTGGATGGCCTTTTGTTTCGATTCTCGTTGCTAGGAGTCTGTTTGCCTTGAGTATCTGTCTTGCTACGGACCTTGACTCCTGTTCTGACATTATAGAATTATCAAAGTGCGGCATGGGTTCCTCTGCAATTTCGATATTGAACCTGCCTTGTTGAGCGGCGTCATTGAGAGTAACAGAAGAGTTGTCATTTTTGGCAATTTGACGACCAATTACTGTAACTCTGTTCGCACTGTCATCGACTGTGTTGGTATTTTCACTGTCCGTTCTCAAACTCGCTGATAGGAAATGTGGTTTTCTAGAATAGTTGAAAGGTATGAACAATAAGTTGCCATGCATGTCGTAATCTAAAATTCTGTTATCCCTTCTTCCCAAAGTCGTGAGAGCTGTCATCAGGCTGGCATTGTTGAAATTATGAGCGAAGAAAGTCTTGCTGTGTTTTTGCCTCTGTGTTGTTGCGTTAGCCACAGACAGAGGTTCGCCTATTGAAAAAGACGTTACTGTGCCATCTAGTTCCTTGCCGATTTCCAAAGCCAAGTCAGTTGTTCTAAATCCTACGTTTATTGGCTGACCCATTTTCACCTCATCAGAAAAATCAATTGTTGGGTCAGACAGATTTTTATTTTTCATATTTGGTAGGTGAACTCTTATTTTTTTATCCAAAACCTCTATTTTTTCTCTTAAAAGTCGGTTTAAATAATTATTAGCATCATACAAAAGTTCTGATGAAGAGTCATTTCCGTATGGCGTAAAAATATTATCTTCAAAGGTATGACCCGGAGTTTTTGTGTGTGACACAAGCAAGGAGGACTCCTCTTCCTCTATCCTGTAACTGCCTTCTTTTGATACTCTGTAGGAAGTTGTGGAGATTGTGACTTTTGGTTTTTCAGATTGTTGGGACTCGTATTTTCCGTAGTGCAGAGCGTTGTCAACAAAGACTGGTTTTCTGATATCTACCATAACCTCAGTTAGCGATTCGGAAAAAGCACCCTTGGTCGATTGTATCCTCATGGTGAGTCCCCGCTATGGTCATCAGTTCCGAATGTTACATCACCTTTGTGGCCTTTCGGATGGAGAGTTTGTGAAAATCTTGGTTTTACCGAGAAGTCACCAGCTCTCACTGAATCAGCCCTGTGATGCTGTAAGGTGTTCTCAGACACCAATAATCTACCAACACCAGTTGTCAAATCGGTGTTGTCGAAGGAAGATTGCTCACTTGTTTGTATTGTAGGGCCCTGTGAGCTTACAGTCCCGTAATCACTCGTGAACAAGACAACTGGGTAGTAAGGGCCGTTGGCATTCGGATTTGATGAGCCCACATAGAAAGAAGAGCTAGCTGGATTGTCCACTTCGTAATTGAAGTAACCGTACTTGCCACCAGATGTGAAATTCAGATAGCCTAGTGTGTATTGAGGTGAGCTAGAGTGTAAATTATCATTCAGTCTGTACATTTCCACATGTCTGTTGTCCAATTGTCTTATCGGTCTAATTAGGAATTTTACTGACTTATCGGTTCTGTTGTTTGGTTTTGTTGTGAGTTTTCTAGTGGCGTTTTGATATGGATTGGATGATTTTGTAGGGGCGGCAATGTTGTTCTTACCCCAACCAGTGTCATCAAAGGAACCAGCGTAACTTCTGACTTCCAAGATGTAGGAACCACCATACGGTCTGAATGAGTTTGTGTGTGAAAATCTTAAAATTCCAGAGGCTAACGAGCCATCAGACTGCCTAGAGAAAGACGTTGGTATGTCTATATTAGCTGCAGTTCTGGCATCTCTTTGTAGTGATGCACTCAAAGACACTCTCTGTCCCATGTTACGGTCAGTGTGTAGGCTGTGTGCCTCTGTTGTGATGGCTACGTGATTCTCCTCCAATCCGTCATACAAGGGGGCGTCTATGCCTATTCTTGGGCTGGTTCTGCTTATTGGCTCCAGATGCTTGCTAGAGCCTACTATGGTGTCTGTTCTGCCTCCCACGTTAGCCTCTGGCTTGAGAAGCCCATCCTCTGAGATTGATAGCTTTGAGCTTATGCCACGCTTTATCTCATCGGCTTGCAGTACATCGTTACGGGGTCTTGTGAAACCAGCGCCAAGAGTTGGCTCACTAGTGTTAGAACTGAGGACTACACCAGTTTTTTCATCTGTGACTGAAACATCAGTGAAAATGCACTCGTTGAAGGATGTAGGGTATCTAGAACCCCTCCCGTTGCCCATGCAACCCACCCTAAGTGAATGTACAGGGGAGAATACGTCCACTAGGTCATTGTTACTACCGTTTAGATTGGAGTCGTTTTGTGTGCCTCCAAATCTAGGAACGGTAAAATCTGCTGTAACACTTACATTTCCACTGGAATCAATTACGTTTTTGACATTGAAAAGCGGTTTTCCATTATTCCAGATTCTATCGAACGGGGTATTGCTACCCATCTTGTATGCATTACCACAGTCCCATGCTGGTCTGATACCGAATCCACGCACTGGGGCACGCCTTACGTCCTCTCCACGCTCATTACCCCACCAATCTACCAAATAGTATTGAGATGCCTCAGATAGCTCTGTAATGCCCTTTGGCTCACTATCGCCCCACCAGTCTCTTTGTATAGTTGTAGAAGCCGACGTATCAGTAGCAGGGTTTCTAAGCGTGCGTAACGGTGTACCGAAAGGCCGTGTCATCCTTCTTCCTTGTGCGTAACGCACCTGATGGCCAGCTATGTCGTTGTTCAGCATACCAGTGAAATTCGTGCTTCTCTCCAGTATGCCCGTGTAAGTGAGTGGTATGCTTCCATGGCTCTCCATCTGGATTATTGGGCCAGAATCGTAGTTTGTGGTGTTAAAAGCGCTACCAGAGGCAGTTCCCTCATAGACAGCGCGAGCTGGGAGAAGACCCCATCTGGGTCTGTTGTAGGCTTGCCGTACAGCGATACGGTATCCAAAGGCTCTTCTCTTTGTATCTGAGGTGGACGAGCTGATTCCGCTAGAAACAGAGTAACTACCGTCATCGTCGTCATCTACCCAATTTAAGCCCATTTGGTCATAATCACCCGGTTTGCTCCAAGAAGCAGAAGCTATTGTGTATTCCTCCAAACTACTGGCTTGAGGACCACCCCTGCTACCACAAGGCCAGTATCTGTTGTATAGGACACTTCCAAACTCACTACCGGGTAGCACTTTTGAAAACGTTAACGTAGTATTTGTATTAGTAGCTGTGGTATCCTGACTTAAAGTGAACACTGTAGAACTATTGATAGCGCTTATCGTTGCACCGCTAGGAATACCAGTGCCAGAAACTCCCATTCCTATTGATAAAAGTGATGTGCTGTCCATCGTAATATGTCTAACACTAGTCGTTGAACCATCACTAAGACCACTAGTGTGATTGGTATCACAAGTATTGTCAGTAAAGACTCCTATGCCTCCAGCTTCATTGTTAGCATCAACAGTATGTACACCACCCGTTGCATCACTAGTTTTTTGTGCTTTTACTTTAAGTGAAAAAGGACCTAGACTCATTGCATATGTAGCAGAGTGATAATGTATAGTTTCATAATGTTCAGGTAGTGCATTATACCTGTCAGCATCAACAGGTTCTGCATTCCAAGCACGACTAGTGCT
>CEVZ01111279.1_pt1 | contig 10353 bp, 7 predicted proteins | sample 361371 | NCBI WGS metagenome assembly CEVZ01 (sample SAMEA2620217, study PRJEB7988) | marine metagenome | isolation source: saline water (ENVO:00002010), including
ACTATGGCATTACCTAAGTTAAATGTACCTAAGTACACTTTGAAGTTGCCCTCTGATGCTCGTAGAATAGTCAATTTTAGACCATTTCTAGTTAAAGAGGAGAAATTGCTTCTTATAGCAACGGAAACAGGTGAACAACCTGAAATCGTTAAAGCTATTAAAAATATTATTACTTCATGTACTGATATTAAGGATGTTGACTCTTTATCAACATTTGATATTGAATATGTCTTCTTACAAATTCGTACCAAATCAGTTGGTGAGAATGTTACTGTAAGTGTAACATGTCCTGATGATGGAGAAACTGAAGTTGAAGTTCAGATTCCTTTAGATGAAATTAAAGTCATTAAGGATAAGAAACATACAAAAGAATTGAAATTGGATGAGGAAGTTGTATTAACAATGGGTTATCCAAGTTTAGATACTTTTGTACAAATGAACTTTACTGAAGAAGGTGGTGCTGGTGTTGATCAAGTATTCAAGATGGCAGCAAGTTGTGTAGAACAAATTTCTGATCCTAATCAAGTATATGATTGTAAAGATGTTCCTCAAAAAGAACTTCTTGAATTTTTTGATAACTTGAATAGTAAGCAATTTGGTGTTATTCAAAGTTTCTTTGAAACAATGCCTAAGTTGTCACATACTCTTAAAGTTACTAATCCTAACACTGGTAAGGAGAATGAAGTAGTACTGGAGGGTCTAGCAAGTTTTTTCGGCTAGCACTTCTTCATAACAGTCTACGTTCTTATTATGAAGGCAATTTTGCCTTAATACATCATCATAAGTGGAATATTGAGTATATTGATAACTTGATGCCTTGGGAAAAGGAGATTTACGTTAATATGTTAATAAAGTTCCTACAAGAGGAAGAACGACGTATGAAGGAGCAGAATCAATCTGGTGGCTAATACAAAGATAAAAGCATATAAATTTGTAAGCCCTGCTTCAGGAAGAGCAATGGGTGGTGCCGTTGCTTCTGCTCGTGTTACCACTATGGCTATTAATAGGCTAGGTGGTACTATTACTAGTATTGCTAATTGTACTAAGGATATCGAGAGAATTGCTGCTGCTAGTCAGAAACTAGAAGATCAGCAAGAGATCCTTGAAAGAAGAAGATTAAGAAGGGAACGAGATCAGGCAGCTGAGGAAGCTGCTGAAGTTGATAAGATGGAAAAGGGTCTTGACGGCAAAAAAGCCGCCAAGAAAAAACCTGATAATAAAACGAAAAAGGGTATTAGAGGAGCACTCGGATGGCTTGAGCAGTTTTTAGGACCACTTAGTGCTCTCTTTAAGAAACTCTTTGCTATTGGTGTTATTAAATCTACCTTAGAATATATTGGCGATCCTCAAAAGATGGAGGAACTCAAATTATTCTTACATAAGGTAAATGTTGTATTTACGAAGTTATATAATTTTTCATCAGGATTAGTTAATTGGGGTTTAGATGGATTTGCTAAATTAAGTGATCCAGATGGTGATTTTGGTCAGAAAATTACGGGATTAGGACAGCTAATCACGGGTATCATAGGATTAAAGTACCTAATGAACCCATTTAGTCTCATAGCAGATATTATGGGATTGATGGATTGGTTTACGAACCAGCTTCCTGGTGGTCCTGGTGGTGGTCCAAAACCAGATTTACCAAATCCAAAAACAATAGCTGATAAATTTGGTGATGCTGCTGCTAAACAATATAAAGCACTTTTAAAGAAGAATAAAAACGGAGCAAAGGTATTTTTAAACTCTCTTGAGAATGGTAAAAGTCTCAGGGGAGCATTGCGTGATGCTAATAAAGCAATTGCTAAAATAGAGGCTGCCAAACCAAAGAAGAAAGGACCATTAGGTCAATTGAGTGATTGGTTTAATAAAGGAAAAACCAAAGCAGGTGAGATACTTGGTACTACTAAAACTAAAACTGGTAATCTTCTTACTAATATAGGTGAAAAGGTTACTGGTCAATTAAGTAAGTGGAATCAGAGTAGAAAAGGTGTTGGTAATTGGTTTAATAAAGGTAAAGATTGGTTATTTGAGACTGGTAGTAAGAAAATCCAGCAAGGTGTAGAAATTGGACAAGCAGTTTGGCAGAAGACTCAAAGGGCATTAGCAGAGAGAGTAAAGGGAATTGGAAATGCTATTAATGGAACCATTGATGGTGCTATAGGTGGATTTAATAAACTTAAAAAAGGTGCTCAAGAGACTATTATTAAGAGAATTCTCCAACCAATACAATCCTTATTAGATCCTTTGCTATCTAAGGTTAAAGGACTTGGTAAAGGTTTACTTGACAAACTTGCTAAAATACCTGGTATAAAACCAATTTTAGAGTTTTTAAAGACTAAATGGGGAATTACAAGTTTAGGTCAAGTTGGTAAATTAGCAAGTGAAATAGGACCTAAGATGCTAGTAGGCATCGGTGGTATTGTTAACTTACTATTTTCATATGAAAGATTTAGAAGTGAAGATTCTATTGGTGGTTTAATTGAAGGTGCATCAGGTGTTTTCGATCTTGCTAGTTTATTCACAGGAGGTACTGGATCTGTAATTTCCTCTGGTTTGGATGCGTACATGTTCGTCAGGGACATGATGCCATTTATTATGCCAAATTGGGATTTGCAGAAGCAGGAGAATAAACTTGTTAATGCATTAGGTCTCAATACCTTTAAAGGTCAAGTTGATAAATTAGGTGCTAAATTACCTCCTTTAGGTAAGATTGTTGAGATGTTTAAAGGGAATGTATCAGATCCCCTTAAGGAGAATGTTCAAAAAGGTAGTGAGGAAGTTAAGAAGAAGGGATGGTGGCCTTTTTCTGCAGGTGGCAAACTTAAGTTGCAGGAAATGATTTTTGGTAAAATATGGAAAGGTGTAAAGAAAGTTGCTAGTAGTGTATGGAGTGGTGTAAAGAAAGTTGGTGCTGCAGTTGGTAAGATAACAAGTAATCCTATAATAGGAACTGCTTTATCATTTATACCTGGTGCTGGTCCTATTATGGCAGGTATTAATGCTGCGGTTGGGTTGACTCAAGGTAATCCTTTACAAGCCATAATGGCAGGTGCTAATCATTTCTTCCCTGGTACAATGGGTAAGATTGGTGATTTTATGGATTCTAAATGGGGTAAACTTGGAACTAGTTTATTAACTGGAGATTTTAAAGGTGCTGCTCTTCAAGGATTAGATATGATTCCTGGTGATTTGGGAGGATTTAAGACTCATTTATCTAGTTTTATTAATGATCCCAATCCGATGAATTTACTTGGTAATATTGCTGGTGAATTGGGAATGGGTGGATTATTTGATGCTGTTACTGGAATGATGCAAGGTGATTATACTGAAGCAATACAGCAAATTGGTTCTGAAATTGGTATAGATCCAAAAGTTCTTGGAGTTGCTAAGAATGTTTCTCAGAATTGGTCTAAGGAAGGAGGAATATCACAAGAATATGTTATGCAACAAGCATTAGATTTCATTCCAGTTCCAATTATCGTTGAGAAGTTAAATTCAATTCCTACTCCTGTACCGATAAATATCGATGAGGGTGATGTATATGGTGCACTTTCTGGACTTACAAGTAGAATGTAATGGCATATAGTAAAACTACTAAATTAAATCTTTATAAGTTTGTTCAGATTAAAGAATCTGATGCAGATGCTAATGTTGGATTGGATGATCCTAGTGCTGCTAAAGCTCTGAATAAAAATATTAATAATAATACGAGAGCAATAAACAATCTTGGAACAACGATTAATTCTCTTGCAAATGTTCTTGTTGATATAAAAACTATTAATCTTGAAAGGTTAAACGAACAGGTAGATAAAAAGAAAAAGTTTAAACCAACATATAATGAACCAGAAAAGAAAAAGACATTTACATTCTTTAAGAAACTTTCACAGGGTAAAGTACCAAGTTTTCTTGAAGGTATTTTAGGACTTCTTGCTGCTGCATTTAAGTGGTTTGTTCTGTTGCCAACAATGAAGTGGTTGGCTGATCCTGCAAATCAGGATAAGGTAGTTAATATTCTTACAGGTATATCAAAAATAATTAAATTTATTTTTAGGTTGACTGAGTTTGGTGTAACTAATACACTTGATGGTCTTTATGATCTTCTTAAGGATGATGCAACTTGGTGGGAACGACTGAAAGGATTTGGTCAAGCATTTATTGGATTAGGTACGTTATTCTTAGGATTACGATGGTTAAATCCGTTAAAAATTGGTAGGACTATCGGAGATTTCAAAGGTGTGCTAAACTTCTTTAGAAACAATCTAAAGAGATCGATGAAGTTAATGAAGTCACGTAAGATGAGAATGCGTGGTGGTGGAGCACTTGGTGTTGTAACTGCAGTTGGTACTGGTGCTTATCTATTCAGTCAAGGAAGAGATGACTCTGCTCTTAATCAGGGTTTGGAAAGTGTAGCAGATAACGTTCCAGGTTTGAGACCAGATCCAGAAACTGATGTTGGTAAAAAGGCAGGTGATTGGCTTGGTGGTCTTATTAAAGGTGCTGGTAGTTGGTTAACTGGATTAGGTAAAGATAGAAATAAAGAACAACAGGAAACTCAACCAAAGAAGAAAAAAGGACTCTTTGGTTGGGGATTTATGGGATTGGCTGCAGGTGGTATGGTGCCAATGGCATCTGCAGGTGGTTGGATTCAAGGTCCACATTCAGGTTATCCTGTATCACTAGATGGTAAGGGTGTAGATTTCATTGGTCATGGTACTGAATGGGTAGGTAGATCTGCAGGTGGTAAGGCATATGTTGTACCATTTGATACTGGTGCTACAAGAAATAACCCCAATCTTACTGCTAATCGTTGGGATGAAGCAAGGAGACTAGGGTTTACTTTACCTGGACTGGATGAAGGTGGGCAATTTGATTTTTCTAAGAGATTAATTAAACTTCATGAGGGTCTTAGACTTACTAGGTATACTGATTCTAAAGGTTTACCTACTATTGGATTTGGTCATCAAATCACTGCTAGATCTCCAATGGATATCAAGCATAATAATAGGATTAGTGAACAAAGAGCAAATCAATTATTCGCAGATGATTTTAATTATCATATAAATTTTGCTAAGAAGATACCTGGATATGGAAAAGCAAGTAGGCAACAGAGGATTGCATTACATGATTTAACATATAATATGGGGCCTAACTGGCATACTGGGTTCCCTAAGTTTATGGCAGCTTTTCAGAAAGGTGATTATAAAACTGCTGCTGCTGAATTAAGAGATAGTGCTTGGTATCAACAGGTTGGTCGTCGTGCTCCAACTATTGTTAGTTTGATGGAAAATCAGGGATTAGGAAATGCAAGTTATTTAAAATCTTTAGGTGCTCTTCCAGGAGATAAAAGTAAGAAAGGTAATTTTTTTACTAAAGCGTTGAGTGGTCTTGGTAATATGTTCTTTGGATCATCAGCTGGCGCAGCAACTTTAGATAGTGGATCATTTTTAGGTGATAAAGAAACAGCAAAAGAAGGTAAAGGTAGTCCCAATGTTATGAGTATGTCGAATCCTGAGACTGGTAAAGGATTCAATCCAGGTGGTGCACAAGATATGGCTGGTAGACCTATAGTTCTGTCTAGGGATGCTGCAGAGTCACTTGCTAGAATGATAACAGATTCTAAAGGTGTAGTAAGTCCAAGTAGGGATGTTAAGTTTAGTGGTAGAAGTGATAAGAAGAATAAGCAAATGGGTGGTCATGCCAATTCCAAACATTTGTATGGACTAGCATTAGATGTTTATGGTAAGAGTGCCAAATGGATTAAAGAACATGGAAGTGAATATGGTTGGCAAATTAATAAGAATAAAGCAATCTACAGAGGTAAAGGATCCTCAACAACTCAAAAATTATTACCTCATGGTGCTGGTGCATCTTTTGGATGGAGTGGCAAAGGTAGTAGTGGACTTTTAGGTGCAGCATCTTCTGGAATGTCTATGGAAGAGAGAGTTGCCAAGGGACATGCTGGTGCTTCAGGTGGTGGAAATCGAGGTAATGCTTCACAGGTAATGGCACAGAAAAGAGAGAAGCAAGATCTTATTAAACATCAAAAAGCTAGAGATTATGCTAGACAAGAAATACAAGAAAGAACTCAAGGTATGATTAAACAAGTTATGGGTCAGGTGAATGTAGCTAATAGTGAAAATAGGCAAGCTGTTAGTGCAGCAACTCAATTAATACAACAACTTATGGGTCAATCGAGAGCATCCGCACCAAGAATGATTTCTGGTGGAGGTGGTGGTGGCCGTGGTACAGAAGGTGGATTTGGTTCTATCTTAAGAACTACAGCAACTGTATTAAATTCATTTAATAATCCTTTGAGAGGTTTATTCAAATGACGTTTAAAAGGACAGGTCAAGCGGGTGAAATTGAATTACAAGTAACACTCTGGAGAGATGGTAAGAGGATACAGAATAAAGAGGGTGCTTATGATCTTCAGAATTTTATTAGAGGTGTTGAGATATATGAAAGTATAGAACAGGCAACACTTGAATGTATGCTCATTGTTGAAGATTCTGCTGGATTACTTAAATCTTTTACTGGATCAGAAATTTTTAAAGTTGCTATTGTTAGTAGTATTCAAGATAGAACATATAATTTTAGAAGTTATGAAATTGCTTCTCGTTCTAGAACTAACCAAGGTAATGATATTTACATGGTTAATTGTTGTTCAGAGGAGTATATAAGGAATGAAACTACCAATGTCTTTGGTAATTCTGATACTATCTTTACGAAAGGTACAGAAGCATCTCAGATTGTTAGACATTTACTTAAAAATAAAAAATTTATTGGTAGTGGAAAAAGATTATTTGCTCCAAAAACTTTGAATAAGCATAAGATGATTATTCCTAATTGGAGAGCATTTGATACAATTTATTGGATTGCACAAAGAACAATTCGTAAAAGTCAATCTGGTGGTGGGTTACAAAATGGGTTTGCATTTTGGGAGAATGGATTAGGATTTCATTTTAAATCCATTGATAATATGATTGATGATATTAATAATGCTAAAGGTACTGATAAAACTGATACTAAAACAGGAAAGACTACATTATATACGTATGTTTATACTCCTAAAGGAGTAGATGATGCTTCTAATGATCCATTTAAAATTGAAAAAGTTATTTTCCCAAATGAAAGAAACTTTCTAAATGGTTTACGTCATGGAACTTGGTCTGGATATAGTATAGGGTTTGATCCCGTAACCATTTCATCATCTATTATGGGAACAAGTACAGATATGTCTGTTGATGCATATCGATACTCTTTACAAGAGTCATGGAAAAATATGTCTCATCTAGGAAAGAATGCTAAGAATCCATTTGCTAGATCTGATAAAGATGTTAAAAATTTAGTTGATTATCCTAAGAGGATACGTTATACTATGCTACCTAATCAAAATTTTGATCCAAAATGGTGGGATAAATTATCTCCTCAGATGTCGAAGAATTATGAAGCACTGGTTGAATTACAAGCATATCAATGGATGAGGTTTGAATCTCTTAAAACTATTAAGTTACAGATTGAAATTCCTGGAAATTTAGATTTATATGCTGGATCAGGAATTGATGTAATAATTCCAGATAGTTTTTCAAAAGGAAAAGGTAGATCCCCTGATCTGATACATAGTGGACGTTATATGATAGCATCATTGACACATAAGACCTTAGGTCAGAAATTGAAAACAGAACTATTCCTTGTCAAAGACTCTGTTATCTAGTATAATAATAAATAATTTCATTCACATTAACATGACGACTATGAGCGAATTCGGAGAGAACCCTCAAGCGAAGAGATCTCATGACCTAGACCATGAAGTATACATTGATCCTAAGGATCATAAGGAACATGTCAATCATGGTATGCATGAGTATAGTGAAGAGGATTTGAAAACTTCACATGCTTACTATGAAGAGTATCATAAGAATGATGAGCCTGAGACAGGTATTAATGATTATCATCTAAGACATCAAGATAAGAAATTAGATCAGTATTGCGATAATCATCCTGATGCATTTGAGTGTAGAGTATACGATGAATGATTATTGATGATTATTTACTAGGACATTGGACTAATAAATATCAAGCACAATCCAATCCCCATAACTTTACTGAAGTGCAATGTATTTGGGAAAAGGATGGTGAATGGTACTCTTCTATGAATTTTACCAGACAAGATGGTATTGGTAATCCATATAGAAAGAGAAAGCATAAGTTACGTGTAATTTCTGATACAGAAGTTATTATGGAAAATTACGCATTGGACTTGTCACATCATCCAGAATGTGATATGATATTCAAGTTCAATGGTAATTTCTGGCATGGTAAAGTTTCTACTGATAAATGCTATGCTCAAGGTGCAAAAGTGATATCAGAAATTTATCTCTATGGTGATAAAATACATACAATGGATCAAGGAATTAATCCTAGAGGTGATATGACTTGGGGTAGTAAGAGTCTTTATAGGTTCACACGTACATTATGAAAATACAAAACATCCATGACCCATTTCCTTTAATTGTTATTGATGATCATTATAATGAAGAGCAATTAGATTTAATTTGGAAGGAGATAGATTATTTTACTCATCCATCAAGGATGATATCATCTGAAGCATCAGATCAGAAGTTAGATGATTCAGCAAAAGATCCAGACACAGGAAAAACATTAAAGAATAATTATGTTGTCTGGTTAGATGATATGTTCCAAGATAGGGAGCACTCTAATATATTACGAAATGTAGTAGTAGATCCAAAGATATTAATTAATCATGGGCATTGGTATTTTAATTGTCGTACTGTAGAAAAGTATTATACTCAGTTATTATATTATCAAAATGGTAATGAGTATAGACCTCACTTTGATGTATCTGTATATACATCATTAACATGGTTGTATAAAGAACCAAAAGCATTTACTGGTGGAGATTTAATTTTTCCAGAATTTGACATGAAAATTGAATTAGAATATAATAGGACAATAGTTTTTCCTGGTCCTTTGTTACATCAAGCAACCCCTATTGATATGGAGGGATCTGAATTGAATGGATTAGGTAGATATTGTATTAGTCAATTCTTTATACCTAAAGATAACACACGTATTAATAATACAATGCATGGGAGGGTTAAATGAGTATAACAAGGATTGTAAATTCTACAACTAAATCCATAAGACCTCCTCTTGGTGGATGGTTAGAAAGGCAACTTAGTAGAGAAGAAATGATTTACCTATGGGATATAGTAGGTGAAGCAGAGAAAGATGAGCAAGATATGAAAGAATTTCTTGCTGGTAATATAACCAAGAGTATTACTTTAGAAGATAGGGATAATTGGTTTTGGAATAATGTTTTACATGAAATGACTGGCATATATGCTAAGGAGTTTTATAATATTGGTTTTAACTTTCCAATTAGTAAGAATGTCCCATATTACCTAGCAGATTTTTGGGTCAATCATCAATATCAAACAGAATTTAATCCAGTTCATAATCATTTTGGGATTTATAGTTTTGTAGTTTGGATGAAAATTCCTACAGATTATAGAGAGCAGAAGGAACTTCCTATTGCACGTGCTAATTCACAAGAAATATCTAATTTTCAATTTAGATATGTGAATATGTTAGGAGAACCTTCTATGCATAACTATGAAATGGCACCATCACGAGAAGGTACTATGTTATTTTTCCCTTCAAAACTTTTACATGCAGTTTATCCATTTTATAATTGTGATAAAGAAAGAGTATCTATATCTGGAAATATAGGATTGATGCTTCCTGAAGGAGATAGTCAACGTAAAAATGCTCAAGGTGGGATAGACAGCTAAATATAAAATGAAGGAATTAAGATAACAATGCCAGCAACGATTGAAGGTATTACCAGAGAACCCCAAGTAAATTTTGTTGGAAAAGACGGATTCACTTGGTGGGTTGGTGAAGTTGAAGCAACTGATGATCCTATGGAATTGGGTAGGGTTCAATGTCGTGTACTTGGTTATTATACTAATGTACGTGGTGGTACTACTTCAGATTTACCTACTAAAGAATTACCTTGGGCAACAGTATTGCAACATACTTGCCAAGCAGGAAATGATCAGCAAGGAGAATCATCTGGTCAATTACAACCTGGTGCTATCGTTATGGGATTCTTTATGGATGGGGAATCTGCTCAGATGCCAATTGTAATTGGTGTTATGAGAGTTAATAAGGATAATAAGTCTAAAGATATAAAACAATTTGCATTTACTGGAGAAACAATGGAGCCAGGTATTGCTCCTAATGCTGCTTCTTTACATCCATCAGCACCCAATGATGTAACTGCAAGGACTAAAGCCGAAGGGTATATTAGGAATTCTGATAATAATA
>CEVZ01055403.1_pt1 | contig 10349 bp, 4 predicted proteins | sample 361371 | NCBI WGS metagenome assembly CEVZ01 (sample SAMEA2620217, study PRJEB7988) | marine metagenome | isolation source: saline water (ENVO:00002010), including
TACGCTGCCGCTAGCGTCTCGACATTAAATCTTGTTTCCAGCAATGTTAATATACAAGCGTACGGGAAAAGCTTAACATACTCAAAAGCTTTTACGGACAGTAAGGAAATATTAAGTAGTTCTGACCAGACAAGTAGTAATATGACTAGAATGTCTATTTCTTATTCTGACGCTTTGCCTATTTTTGTAAGTACTGACTATAACATCCCTAACTTTACTCATGTCGTTAATCAAAAAGGCAACTTTACTTCAATAGGTAGAAGGACTGTATCTTGTAATGGATTCCTTAAAAGAATTAACAATAAGAACCTAATAGATATATCATACGACGCTACTGGTATTACTTCAGAAGATTTGCCTAATTATGAAGCGAACAACAGTAATAGTCTAAGCGTGATGATGGCTCTCAAATTCATGAGAGACAAGTGCAAAGAAAAAGCTAGAAGAGTTTGGGTGAACTATGGAATAAATCCAAATGATTTTTCCGAGATATACGTTTCGGACGCTAGTTATTCTTTCGACTCAGTAGGTAACATTTCTCTAACTATGTCTTTCGATTACGCCTCTAAAAAGTCGCCGCAAGATCTAGCTTTCCGAGATGGTGGGCTAATTAATAAAGTTTTAAACGAGCCAAGCTAATATGGATAATCCAGCAACATATGTTTCTTACGGAGATTTTGGTTTTAAAGGCGAAGGCTTTATAACGCCTTACGTCTCAAGAACTCAAACTCCGATATATTATGGAGTGAGATCTGGTCAAATAACTCAAATAGATTTGAACGGGCAGATTACTGGCTCCAATTACGACGCTTTAATATCAGCTCAAACAAAATTGATTAGCGGGTTTTCTAAAGATTTCCAAAGCCTAAGTTTAAGAGATGGCTCTGCGCTGGTAGAAGGCTTTCCTATATCAAACTGTATAGTCGATAATATTAATTTTTCAGAGGGTCAATACAATCAGTTGCTAGATTATTCTATTACCCTAAGAGCTTATGAAGCTAGTTTGTTTTCTGGAGTTTCAAAAGTATTGAGTCCAGTAAATTCGTTTGCCTTCTCAGAGACTAGTGAAGGTCAAAGATCAATAACTCATACAATTTCAGCTCAGGGCATAAACACAAACGCAAGCGGAACGATTGAGGGAAATGCGCTAGATAACGCTAAGGATTTCGTTTTATCTTTGACTGGTTGGTCTAACCAAATAATGCCGGAGATGATCAGGAAGGGAGACTTTACTAAATACACTACAATTAGCCCGAGCCTGAAGAGTCAGTCTGAATCAGTAAATAGAATGAATGGAACATTTTCTGTTACTGAGGATTGGGTCTTTGACGAGAATAATTCAGAAGACGCCGCCAGAACCGTAACTGTAGACATTCAGTCGGGCATAAATACTGATTTCGTCACCGCAACTGTAAATGTAAACGTACAGGGTGATAAAAGAAAATCCATCACGGAAATAAGAAACAAAGTTCCAAGAAACAATGAGCTCTATAAAATAGCAAAAGATAACTTTGAAGTTATGAGAGCTGATGCTTCAAGGCAATTAAACTCTCAGCCCTCATCGGTAAATGTAGATGAAGACGCCGAGTCAAAGACTATATCAGTTTCAGCAGTATTTTCTGATAACGATATTCACCCTTATGCAGTAATTGGTGCATCAAATGCTCCAGAGGGTCATCCTCATAAGAAGCAAGACTATGCTTATTTTGACTATTCTGTAGATTTAAACAGAGATGAAATATCTTCTGTCACGCAGGTCTCAATAAACGGAACAATACTTGGAATTGGAGGAGATCTAAAAAATAGATATGCGGCCGCTAACCAATTTCTTACAGGTTTAAATAAAAATTTGTACGCAACTGGAACTGGATCTAACGCTAACGTTTCTTTCTTTGGGTTGAGCGGGTTTCTTTACGAAAAAGCTAAAGGAGAATATGACAGCTTTTTTACTTCTTCAGATAACTATGGATTAAATCAGACTTTAAACAGTCTAACAATTTCTCCTAACGAGTTTAATGGGACAATATCAGTGACTGCGTCATTCGATGATACAGATAAATTCTTAGGAGAGCAGAAGTTATTTGACTCTGCTTCTTACTCTGTTTCTGTAAAGCCAGCTTTACCTGCGATTTCAGTAAAACCGATAGTAAAAACAAATGAAACTGAGCAGAAGTTCTTTGATTTAGGCTATATGAAAAAGTCTCAAGTTGATTTATCTTGCTCATTTCAAGGAAGCAAAAACTCTTTTTTTGGTAAAGAAGATCTTGTGGCGGTAGCGAAGAATGACGCGTATAATCTTAGAAGAGCTTTGAAAGAAAAATACGTAGACAATGAAGTTTTAGGTAAGCCAAACAGTGACGCTTCAGATTCGTCAGATTTTGTTAAGGTTGAGTCTGATAGTTTTGAATACGACCCTAACAACGGAAATGTTTCAATGTCGTCAAGCTATAGCTTCAATAGCCAAAAAAATTATTTCATGAAGAAGCCCAAAAAACTTGGCCCCAACGAAGACCCTCTAACTAATACTGGACTAGATTAAGATGATAATTGATAGGAATTTACTTTCTAAATACTGCAGTGGCACAAGTCTAACCACTGGATCTGTGCTTGCTTACTATTCTTTCTCTGAAGTTGTCCCTAATCAAAATCATAAGATATTCAACTCTATCTATACTACTGGAGATAACTTCGCTTCGGGGCAGGCTTTGAATTTAAGTAAATACGCAGGAGTATCATTAGGACCCAGAAACAACCCTGTTAGTGGCCTTATAGTTGGAGCTGGTAGGAACCTCATCACTGGCTCTGGTTATTTTGATGGAACTGATATAATCAAAATTGGAACTGGAGTCGGCGTTGACTCTTGGACCGCTTTTTTTAATTACTCAGGAGAAGGTCATTCTTTAGGGAAAGAAAAAGTGCTACTTTCTTCATCTGAGACTCCTTTAGGGACTTCTGGATTTTCCCTTGGAATATTTGATAATGGTTATGCTGCTTTAAAACATTATAACTCTTCAAACAGGAAGTCCGTGCAGCTTGCAAGCAAGTACGGTGGGCAAAATATAATATCATTATCCAGAAACAATGAAACTAAAATATCAGTAATTGGACACCATAACACATACGAAGATCAACATACTTACAAATTATTTTCAGACGATCAGTATGTAAAGTCAGATCAGTGGTATATTGGCCATCACAATGGAGTAGACAATTATGATAAAGCAGTACTTCATCAAGCTACTGGATTTAAAGGTTACATTGATGATTTTGTTTTATTTAGTGGCGCGTTATCAAACACGCAAAAAGAAAAGTTCTCTAATTTCTTTTCTCTTAGTAGCTACGAGCCCGCTAGGACTGGTATCATCTCAGGCTTTTACAGCGGGGTGACTGCGGCAAGCACTGTCCAAGGGGTTATTGGTACAGAATTTAGCGGCTATAGAATGGAAATGGTGCCAACAACTGACAGAGCTGGAAATACTATTGAGGTTTTAAAGCAAGTAGAAGTTTACAAAAACTTAAGCGGAGATATAGTAAATTACACTACAGGTGAGGTTTTCGTGAGTGTCACAGGGGTAGTATCTGGAGAGCAATTTAACCATTCGGAAGATCAAAGAAAGAGACAGGGCGTAAATTCAATAGTGTTCGAAAAAGGTAGTGGCATTTCAACGATAGTAGAGTATTATAGTCATAATTCTGGGGTTGAGAATGTAAACCTAAACGTCAGACCAATAAATCCTACGTTAAATAGCGGCGCTGGATTTATTGTGGACTCTGATCAGATAGCGGACTCTTTTAATGTTTATGTGAGTGGTCTGTATAAATCTCCAGACGCTAAAAATATAATTCCAAGTAGCGCTTCTTTTTCTTCTTACACGAATGGAAGCGATGGATTTCAGACAGGGACATACACGTTCAATAATGTGATGACAGGCCAAAGTTATACTTTTGACCCAGTTGGCCTAAGGATAGCTAGCTACAGAGAAACAGCTCATCCTCAGTCTTCAGTTGGAATTGGTCTTAGTGGGTCGGTTCATGGAAGTGACGTCGTAAATCAAACAGATCCAACAACAGTTGTTCCTAAACTTAACAATGTAATAATATTTCACAAAACACCAACTAGCGCGGCAGATAGATTTACTGATTTTCCTGTTAAATTAACTCCTGTCTATTCTCACGACTATAAAGTTCTGGGCTCCGGCGAGTTTCATCCAGTTAGCAGCTTTGGAACGGACGCTAATGAATTGGTTGTTGATTACACTGATGGGTCTGAGAACGTTTTATACCATAACTTTAATCATCATCAAAGTGGCAATAGTACACTTTTTGCCGGATCGGGCTATTTGAATAAAGATCTATATTTGGATGGAGTTAAGCTCTTTTCTGGAAGTGACTTTGATAAGTTCGATGGCAAACTCAGACTGAAGAAGTCTGTACCTGCGGCTGGTAATAAAAGCTTATTTTTTGTGCCTAGGCCAAATAGCCAATTTACTATGGCGTCTGGCTCTCTTAACGCGGGGTTAGTCACAGTAGACACAAGTAAAAAACTTTTAGATGAAATGGTTTGGAGGCAAGGGAGGCGAGAGAAGAAAGAATTTGATTATGATACTTACTTGCAAGGAGGAAAGTTTGCACCAAATGGGGAAGTTTCCACATTAGCCACAACGGGAGTGTATCATATATTTAGTGGTCAAGCGGGAACTGGTTTTTTTAATACAAGACTTACGTCAGTACAAGATAATGCAGTATAATGGCAACCTTTAACAAAATAGAAGAAATACAAGTTGGAGAAAACTTCAAAGGTATAATCAATAGCGATAGCGTCGATTATAGTATAATTAGTGCTTCGTATAATCAGTCTTACTCTGAAGGCCCTTCAGATTTGTCTATGACGGTTATTTCTTCAGACTCTTCCATACAGATGAATGAGTACCTAGGATACTCTGAAGGAGGTTTGGTAAAAAAGGGAGGAAAGCAAGATGCTCCATTTTCTTTAAAAAATATGGAGACAATCTCCATAAAAAACGGAGAAACCCCTATATTTACTTTTTTTGGTTTTTTATCGTCATATAACGAAAGCATCTCGGCTGGCGAGCGCACTTACCAATTAGGTTTTTTGGATAGGTCTATTATATTAGACAAGATATTCGTTGGGCTAACCAACAGACATAAAAGAGTAGATAATTTAGTTGGCGGGGAAGCTGATGTAACATCTTTTTGCGGTAATGACGCTACAATAAAAACTAGAAAGTTAATATTTGGTTCAAAATTTGGAATCGGACCTAAGTTAAATACAGCTAGAGTCGGGGCCGTAAGAGGAGAACAGTATTTATCATTTTCTTACATTCCGTACTTTCCTTACTCAAAAAATAACTCAGAGCCGTATGCCGGTGGGAAAATAATCGTAGGAGATGAACAATTTAGCGAGAACTTCTGCTCTGTTCCTGAGGTTGACTATACTTTTAAAGACTTGGTGGACGGTATGGCCTCAGCAAATATAATAGTTACAGGTGACCTAGCTGGATTGATAAGGTCTGACGGAATTAGACGTCAGTATGCAGGGACATTGAGATCCGTACTAAGTAGATGGTGTGCAGATTACGGTTATTCTTTTGTGTGGGAAGATTCTTCTGGAAAAAAAGACTCTTTAGGAATTAGGGTTTTTGACATGAGGAAAGGCTTAGGGAACATTCGCGCTAAGAAAGAAAATTTCCTAGCTAAGGGAGTTCAAGATATAGAGTATTCAGAAGATAGAAAGTCTACCGAGTCTATTGGATTGGTTACTAGGTTAGTAAGGCCGCCTTCATTCACAGAAGGGGACATAAATTTTTCACGTAAAGTAAAATGCAATCCAGTAACTGTGCCGCCTCTTGGGCTTACTTCAGACCCAACAATTAGACCTAAGGATAATGATTCTTTTTTGAAAAGTTGCATACTGGCTAAATACAGTAAAGACATTAGAACTTTATATTATATAAACAATGTATCTGAAGTCGAGGGTCTATTGAAGTGGGAGGCTTTGGGGTTATTTGTAATTAGAACTAACGCTTATTCTTTTGGAAGAGGTAGATACAGTATACTTAGGGCTTATTGGATGGAAGACTTTGATGAGATAAATTCGGAGTGGGGAAGCGGAAAGTATGATACTTATTTAGTTTATTATAGTGAAGACATGGAAAATAGGCATATTGAGTGGGAGAAAGGAATAGCTGATAATTTCATGGGTAAATATTTCGTTTCTAATTCAAACACTTATGTTAATGATACTACTTCGTGCTCTGCGATTTTTGGAAGAAGAAGTAGACTGGCCGACAGCAATCCAGAGTTTATCGCGTTTCCTGATACGGAGATACCTCAAATACAAAACAATCCTTATGGCAAAATAATAGGAGGTGCTGTTACTGGTTCAAAATTCAAGAAGATAGTGGAGAGGCAATCTGCGCCTTGGGATGGAACTTTTGCTGCAGATGGAGAGACAGATCTCAAGTCGTTGACGCCAAGGTTTATCCCTGTAACGCCAGAGGCATATGACGCTTTAGTAAAAGCAGGGGTCATTGAGGGCACTGTAGGCGCTGATTTTGCAATAGGTGGTGCTAAATTTCAACTTGGATATCTGTTCGTTAGAAAAACTTCAGTATTAATAAATTCCTCTAATAACTACGTAAACTCAAAAGAAATACCAGATGCGGTTTTGAATCCGGTGAACGATGATTCTGATACTTCAAAATGTACGCCTCAATGTTCTTTGGATGTCGGCGCGTATGTATGCGGCGAGTCTCCTACGGGATCAGGAATGCAGCCCGCGGTAACAACAAATATGTCTTTTGGAATACAGATTACGGCGGGAGGAGTAAATTATGGGACTATAATAGCACCTGTTGGAACAAAGAAAAGTGTTCTTGGCGGGCTTGGCGCTTTAGACAAAGCGGCTGGGTTTAATAGAATAGAGACTATAAACTACAAAAACTTTTTAGCTCAAAGGCCAATCAAAAGATTTAGAGAAAGCGTTTCTAGCAACTTACTGAAGTCAGCTTCAAATAACATAATAGAAGAAGACATGACTTCCTCAGTAGTGTTTACGGCAGACAACACTAACAAAACTCTTAACGGAACAACCTACGTAATCAGAGATGGTGTTGCTAGTAATTTGGGCATATTGAATGCTGATGTAGATAGCTCGATAGACAATTATCACAATAACGCGCTTTCAACCTTACAACCTTCTGAATTTAACTCTAGCAAGAGCCTCTCAGTAACTGTTCCCGGCTATCTGCTTGAGCCTTACAGTGTAGTAGATGGAATATCGTCTTTTAATTTTTCTTTATCTGGCGATGGGTCGAGCACTAAGCTTACTTTTAGGTCCATGCCTCCCAAAAAGCCAGCGAAAGACACTTTAATAAGGGAAGTCAAAACTATAACAAGACACTATAGAAACTAATGATAACTTTTAGCGGCAGCGACTACGTTAACTTAAAGAACGAAAAAGCTTTTACTTTTTCGATGGAGAACACTTCGTTTAGCAATATAACGGGAAGCGGGTGTTTTGGGTTTTCTGGCGCACTTAATAAGAGCTTTAATTTCAAGTTCATTAAGGGCTCTATAGTAGACGCAGAGAATAATCTGTTTTACAACTACGACAAGGATGAGGCTTTTGATTTTTCGGGGGTAGTAGATAATGCTAGATACGCTTACTATATAGACAGGGAGCTTTATAAAAAGGCGGGCACAAGAAGTAATTATAAAATACAGAATTTTTTCGTAGAGACTACCGGCGTGGACATGACGACAGACTTAAATGTTTATGCAAGAGAGCCTAAGAAGATATCAGTGACTTTACCTAATAGAGTTGACTTGAGCGGGGTAGTGACTGGCACGATTTCTAACGCTAGTTCAACCTACGCTTTAGATGTATTTACCGGATCGGTAGATAACAGTTCAGAGTTTACATTAAAGTCAATAGAAAAGACTGGGCACTTGACTGTAAACAACTCTATAAATTTTGTATTGGAAAGTAAAAGCGGCAATTTTGGGGAGACTTACGACTTGGCTCTTCTGTTTAACACTTCTGCTGGAGATTTAAATACGCCTAAGAGGACAACTGCGGCGGCGTTAACACCTCTCGATGAAAGTACATTGGATGTGGTTACTGACGTGTTTAAGTCGGGGCAAGACGCTCCTTTATCTTATGATTCAGGAGTCTTCTTTTTCAACAACATAAAACAAACTTTAACTGGGTCAGGCGTTGCTGGCGACGACTATCATGTCTTTCTAAAATACAAAGATGGATATAGCGGATTAACTACGGGATGGGGTGGATCATTCACCATAACTAGTCAAGGCTCGGGATATGGGCCTAATGAATTTGGCTTGAGCAGCTCTGCTGGCCTTGGGGCTAGCGGCTTTTTGTTGGCAAATCCTACAGGCACGATTACAGGGTCCGTAACTGGTTTGCAAGTTGATTTTACTGGTAGGAATTATAGCGGAGCAGCTAACCCAACTATAAACGTTTTACCTCTCTTAGGAATAACCGGAAATATTTTGTCGAGTGGCACTGGGTTGGCAGTTACTTTTAATAGAGTAAGTTATACAAAAAAATTCTGGAGCGGGTGGCAGTTGGCTACTGGTACTGCTCCTACAGGAACGTTTACAGATATAACCAGCCAAAATCAGTCGTTGACTGCATTGAGCGGCATTCCTATAAATCAAGATTTCTTTATAAGAGTAAAGTCTAAAAACTATTATGATTCAATGATACAAAGAGCAGATTTAATTGTTAGCGGAGTTAGTAACGGAAAAGAGTTTATTAGGACACTAACTGGAGTTGCATAATGAGTATTCAAAAAACAAATAGCACACCGAATGTATACAAGCTGGAAAAGTTTGTAATTATAGATACTAGAGACTCTTTTAATCTAACAAAACTTCACAGAACAAAACCAAACACTCTTATATGCCGGAAAGTTTATACGGCATATGATCGAAACGACCAAAAAAATGAATTCATAGATACTGCGACTATTTATGAAGTTGCTGTGCCTTTAAGCGTTTGGCAGGTAGATGCATACACTAGCGCAGAGATTGAAAATGGTAGCAACTCTTTAATATGCCCGCCTTACATAGCCTCAAATGCAAATAATTTAAAGGCTGACAAGACTCTTGCGGAGCACTTAGAAGCTAAAGCAGACCAACACGCTTTAGTGCATAGGGGCTCTATTATATACGCTCAAAAAAGAGATGGTGGTATTGATATTCTTGGCGGTAATCAATCAGGTCAGCCATTAGAGAGATGGATAGATACAGTTGTTGATTATGTAGATATAAATGCAGATGGAAGGTCGATGAAAATATCTAGTCAGACCGACAAATCAAACAACATAGATCTAACAGATTCTAACATAGACAATCTATCAAACCTTTACAACGCAAATAGTGAGTCACTCGGAATAATACAAAATGGTCTAGTTAAAGCTTGTATTACAAATGAAGACGCAGGAATTGATTATATTACTGAATTAGATCAAGTAGCAAAAGAGTGGCGGCACGCCGTAGGAGAGGGTTCTCCCGCTGATTATACGGCTCCCAAAGACAGCGCTACTCAATATGCTTTAATATTCGACCATGACGCCGGAAGCAATGGCCACTATCCAGTGCTTAAATTTCAAGAAGTCACAGGGGGTGGAGGTGGTGGCGTCACTACTTTCGCTGCTTTAACGGATACTGACCCACTTACGGACCAAGAGGGCAAATTACTTGAGGTAAATTCGTCAGCAAACAAAATAGTGTACTCAAACCTTAAAGCGTCTCATATAGATACCACAGATGTAGCTGCAACATCATATTTCCTAACTTCTAGCGGAGCCGCTGGGTCAAGCAATACTCTAGAGCTAAAAACAATAAACGAAATATTTGATGACGGTTATGCTTCTGCCGCCGACGATATAGATTTTGGAGAAAATCATTATGTGTTAGTAGTTGATACCGATACTGCAGCTAATACAAAATTTAGAAGAATAAAATACATACATCAATTAGGGGGAGTTTCAATTGATAGTAGCGTGAAACATTCCCTTAATACGGCAGAAGGGGAAGATGGGCATAAATCTTCTGTTAAAACTGTTGCGGTTGTTAGCAAAGATGGGTCTGCTGCAAAATATAAAGTTCGGTTTGACGAGATGGGAGACCTAATAAGTGACACTTCCGGTGATCAATTAGGAACCGGCAGCAATGTTATTGGTGATTATTATGTAGTAAGAAATGGAACTGACGGATTGCAAGGCGTTAAGCTAGGCGCTGATCTTTTTAGCGGGGGAGGAGGAGACGGTTCTGTAAGGTATGTTGATGGGGCAGATAAC
>CEVZ01098531.1_pt1 | contig 10336 bp, 4 predicted proteins | sample 361371 | NCBI WGS metagenome assembly CEVZ01 (sample SAMEA2620217, study PRJEB7988) | marine metagenome | isolation source: saline water (ENVO:00002010), including
CTAGAAACTATAAAGTCTCCATAGCCATCGTTGTCAAAGTCAAATGGACCAACCATATTCCATGGTGGTCCTGCTGGCTCTAATCCTCCACTACCCCATGGGATATTATTCCATTTTAAACTGTAGGAACTATCAATATCCGTTGCGCTAATTATGGGCAAATTAAAAAGAAAGTAAAGATATACTATCCAATAATATTTTTTCACAATGTAAAACTCCTAGAAATATTTAGATAATGATTGATTTTATTTTATCATAGTTATGAATAGCTTTGTATAGCATAAATAATGTACCTAATTAAATCTAAATGATACATAAAATAATAAAAAGAGTTTTTCTTATTTTAATAATCTCCATATGCTATGCATATGCTCAGTCACCATTTTTAGAGACGCGACCATATGTCAAACCAGATTTTATCCAATATGATATTAAAAATCATGTTGACCATCATCACCCAACTTCTAATTTAGTTGATGGGGTTTTTAGTAGGTTTGATGGTGTGGACCTAGTGGATAACTTAATGTTTCCTGATTGTATCCAGGGCAGCTCTTGCTATGATGGTCATGCAGGGGTAGACTATTATATGGAGGCTGGAACTCCGATAATAGCACCAGCAAATGGCTATGTGATATGGTCTGCCTTTTCGCCTGGGGCTGATCCATGCCCAGGAGGAATATCTCCTAATGGGGATACCGGGATGATTATATTAGCTCATCCAGGGACTGATTATTTTTCTTGTTATCTTCATTTAGAACCTCCTCTTAATGTTTCTGTAGGAGAAAGTGTTGAAACAGGAGATACGCTAGGTTTTGCTGGGAATACAGGATGTGCCCAGAGCCCTCATCTTCATTTTGAAATCAGAAAAGGTTCTTATGGGTTTGATGAAGAAAATAGCTATGCCGTAGACCCTTTTGGCTGGTGGGGTAGCGAGGTTGATCCAATTGAAAGTCTCAGAGGGAATAGCAGTGACTGGCTATGGAAATCATCTTGGGTTATTGATGACAATGATAATGGTTTTCAGAGATACTACGGCCCAAATTGGGATAGATATTCGGTTGGATTTGAAAATGATTGTTGGGTTGCTCCTCCAACTATGGATCAAGAAAATTCAAGGCATTACGCAATATGGGTTCCAGAACTGAATGAGAGTGGGCTCTACGATATTGAAGTTTATATCCCTGATGGACTAGATGCGGTTACCTCTGCCGTGTATGAGATTTATGTAAAAAATGAAGATGGCTCAAATGAAAAAGTGATTGTTCCTTTTAATCAGGCACTAAATTCAGGTGGCTTTAAAGCTATAGCAACGATTGAATTACCTGCTGGATCAAATTGTAGCGTAATTCTTAGAGACTATGTTGGTGAAAACTCTACCGGATCTTTAGTAGTTTTTGATGCAGTAAGATTTATAAGTTCAGGTACAGTGGGAATTGATGATGAAAGTATTTTCCCTAGAAAGCAAAATCTATACATCAATAAAGTTTATCCAAATCCATTTAATCCAGCTATTGCTATAGATTATGGCATTTCTGTGGCCTCTGAGGTTAGTATTTTTATTACTGATTTGAATGGGAAGAGAATAAAAACATTTAATACTCAAAACAAAATTATGGGTGAATATATACAATATTGGAAAGGTGATAATGATAATGGCGAAAAAGTATCTGCTGGATTATATTTATTATCAATAAAAGCCGCAAATAATATAAAAACGGCTAAATTGTTGTTTCTAAAGTAGGCATATTACTCTAGAAACAATTAAGAGGAGGAAACGTATATGAAATCAAATAAAGTTATTTCATTTTTATTTTTATTTTCTAATCTTTTAATAGCGCAAAGTACTTTGTGTCCGCCTAGATTTTTAACAGCTGATTTTTATGATGAAGAGGTTTATCTTTACTGGGAAGCACCAGATTCTGCAAATTTTGGGACGGTCCTTTATAATGAATGTTTTTTAAGTTGTTCTTTAGCCTCAGCGCCTATGACTGTTGAGCATTTAATTGATAATGAAAGCGGCGGATGGTTTAGAACTTCTGTTGGTGATACCAGTACTTGTGGGAGTGGGATGAACGCATGCAATGATGATGGGGGAGATGATACTTACTCTGCTGTAGCTTTGTGGTCAGCTGCTGACTCAGCTATAGATAGTCGTATGTATACCGGAGCTATAGACTTATCTTCTTATACATCTGCCCACTTAGAATTTTATGAGGGTTATTCTTATCCAGATGATCAGCATGACTCGAACAGAGTTGAGATATCTGCTGATGGAGGAGCTACGTGGGAGCTTTTACAGTATTCACATGCAGTTGAGATAGGAGATACAGTTACCCAACGTACTATTGATATTTCTTCATATGCTGGGCAGCAGGTACACATTGGTTATAGATACATTGATAACCTTGGGAATGGCGCGGGATGGTTTGTTGATGATATTCGAGTCTGGGGAGGAACTGGAAATGAAACGAACCAGTGTGGCACATTCCAGACTTATGAGATACTGTCTGGTGGTGTCTCAACAGGTATTTTAACAACAGACCTTGGCTATAGTGTTACTGGGCTTACAAATGGTGTAGAATACTGCTTTGAGGTTGTTGCTGTTTATCAAGAAGGGACATCAGACCCTTGTTATCAAGCCTGTGCGACACCAATGGGTGCGTTTGTCTTTGAGAATACCACAATAAACTTCCCAGATTTAACCGCTGGACAATATATGCAAACTGAAACACACTTTTTTAATTTTGATACTAATAATATTGATTTTAGTTGGTTTGCTTCTCCTGTTGCCGATCTACTAATCTATCCTGATCAATTGGCTGATGATTTTGAAAATGATAATTTTTCTCAGGCTGTAGTAGGGCAAGTTTTTAATGATACTACAGAATTAGGAACTTTAATCACTGGTTGGTGGGGAGTAGGCGATTCGTCTACTGCTAGCTCTACTTATTTAACGTATTATCACCCGTTCGTAGATGGGAATAGCCAGATTGACGTTGGTGGTTCTTTTGCATTTTTGAATGATGACGCAATTGGTGATGGTTTTGATTTTAATACAGAAAATGCAATTATGTATTCAGATATGATAGATGTACCAAATTTAAGCAACGGACCTGTGTATCTGATGGTTGATATATTATTTCCTCAGCCTGATGGCCCTTGTTATGTTGACGATCTTTATTCAGAAGATGGACACATTCTCCTTAGTGTAGATGACGGAGTAACATGGGAGGTAATAGATTCAACATTCTCAACGGGATGGTATTGGGCATCACATATGTATAATATAACAGGCCACCTTGAGGGTGCGACAAGTTATAGAATAGGTTTTATGTATGATGATTGTGATGGAAATTGGGGGTATGGTATAGGCATTGACAATGTTCATATCAAGCAGGGCGATGATTTATCATGGCTCTCAATATCTCCATACAAAGGAAAAAGCAGTTTCTATGGAGGGTATAATGACACTGTTGAGATAGAGGTTGGGGTATATTCTTTATATGATGGTCTTGAAGAGAGTGAAAATACTTATGTGACCCACGGAGATGCTGGATTTACTGCGATATCAATAAATACAGGTGTTTTTATGTCTGCTCATAATGATATAGTTCCAGGGTCTTTTGCTCTTCATCAAAATTATCCGAATCCTTTTAACCCTGTTACATCAATAGGCTTTGAGCTTCCAGAGCGGACAGATTTGAGCTTAGTTATCTATGATTTATTGGGTAAAAAAGTCAAAACACTTGTGAATCAAAATCTTGATATTGGGTCTTATCAAATAAAGTGGAATGGTCTTTCGGATTATGGTGAAATGCTACCATCAGGTATGTATTTTTATGAACTTAATAGCTCTAGTTTTAGATCTGTAAAAAAGCTAATACTTGTTAAATAGTTTATATTGTTATTGAGAATGAATTTATAAATATTTATTAAAAATGTATAATATGTTTATAAGAAAAATCAAGGTTTATGCGCCTTTTTTAGTTTTGCTAGTTAGTATAAATATATGTCTAGCGGGAACTACTGGAAAAGTTTCTGGGAAGGTTGTTATAAAGGAAACTGGCGAGCCAATGATTGGTGCCAATGTTATCATAAATGATACAGGCCTTGGTACGGCTACTGATGCAGATGGGAATTATTATATACTGCAGGTACCGCCTGGTACATATTCTGTAAGATTTACTATGATAGGTTATCAAGATCTTATTATGAACAATGTTCGAGTTCAGGTTGATCTTACCACTACCTTAAATGCTCAACTCTCTGAGAGCGTTATCGGCATGAATGAGGTTGTCGTACAGGCAGATAGGCCTATGATTCAAACTGATGTTACCTATTCTCAGGCAAATATAAGTGGTGAAGAGGTGGAAATGCTTCCTGTTGAAGAGTTTGAGGATGTTATCGCTCTTCAAGCTGGAGTCGTTAGTACAAACGGTGAGATTCATGTTAGAGGAGGTAGAGGTGGTGAGATTGCATATATGGTTGATGGTATCACTGTTACAGATCCATATAATTCTGGGGTATCTGTTGAGATTGAGAATAACGCAATACAAGAGCTACAATTTATTAGTGGTACTTTCAACGCTGAATATGGTCAGGCAATGTCAGGTATTGTTAATATCGTAACTAAAGATGGTAGTTACAGTGAATATTTAGGGAGCATTAGTTATAACAGTGGAAGTTATTTATCCAATGACGAATCCATTTTTCCTCAGATTAGCAAATTTAACATGAACGGAATATCTGATATTAAGGGAAATATCGAGGGCCCAATCATACCTCAAAAATTGTCTTTTTTTGCTTCTGGTAGAATTAAGAGAAATGACGGTTATCTTTATGGGCAAAAGGTATTTAATCCAAACACATTCGTTTGGGATCAAGAGCTAAATAATTTCATTGTTGATGATGCGGTAGGGTTAGGTAATGGGTATGTTCCTGAAGCAAACGCTGATCTTCCATCTGTAATTGATAGCCTTAGAGATGCAGATGTATTTGATTGGGTTCCTATGAATTGGAATAAGCAGGTTACTGGTCAGGTTAAACTTAGCTGGAGAGTAACCCCTCGATTAAAAGTTACTTATAATAGGATGTTTAGTGACAATAAGAGTCAGTATTATTCCCATCTTTATAAATGGAATCCAGATGGTAGAAGCAATTATTTTAATTCTAGGGTAGGTGATTTATTTCGCGCTGACCTATCGATTAGTAAATCTACTTTTGCGAATGTTATGTTTTCAAAATCCGTAAATCACTATAGAAATTATATAAGTAGTGATCCTGATTGGTATGAAAATCTAGACTATGAATTTGCTGATGAAAGAAATTGGTTTGATACTCCCTGGATTGTACTTGATACAACAACTTTTCCTTTTGAGGCTAAGGCTGAATCGGATATATCCTCTATTTACTACGTTGATCCAATAATTTTTGATTATACACCTGGTAATAATTTTTATTCAGGTGGTCAGTCGATGGGAGCGTATAATAGGAAATCCATTGTGAATACATTTAAGGTTGAATTAACAAGTCAGTTAAATTCTAAACACCAGTTTAAAACTGGTTTTGAGTACAGAAAAACAAATATTACCCTTGATGATATTACTGTTCAATTATCAGATTATACCGGAGGGTTGCCTACATATCAGAATCCTCTATATTCACCAACAAACAATTCTTATGGACCGAGTGGGAGGGAACCAACTGAAATTTCTTTTTATATTCAAGATAAGATGGAAGCCGATAATATTGTTGCCAATTTTGGTTTAAGATATGATTATTTTGATCCCAAGTGGAAGATAGTTAATGACCTGAGAGATCCAAATTATAGAAACCCTCTTAAACCAATTAATACATATAATGATTTAGATGGTTCAGGTGATATCTCTGAAAATGAAATGAATGATTTTAATAATTTAAAAACAGATAGTGATAGGTTAGCGAGTAATGCCTATGGTGACCCTTGGTTTACTGATGCTGAAGTTAAAACTCAAATAAGTCCTAGATTTGCTCTTGCTTTTCCAATAACTGACAAAGGGTATTTACATTTTTCTTATGGGCATTTCTTTCAGAACCCTAGTTTTAGTTATCTATACACGAATCCTGAGTTTGAGGTTCCTCCAAGCTCAGGAGTAGGTACGACTATGGGTAATGCTGATATGAAACCGCAAAGAACTACTCAGTATGAAGTTGGTTTCTCGCAGCAGGTTGGTAAAGACATTGGCATAGAGGTCACAGGATATTTCAAAGACATTCGTAATCTAAATTCTACCAAGATTGTTCAATCTTTTGTAGCTGGTGATCGATATGGACTTTATATAAATAAAGATTTTGCTAATTCTAGAGGAGTTACTGTTGCTATTTCAAAAAGACCGGGTGGTGTTTTTTCTGGTAATATTGATTACACATATAGTATTTCAGAGGGTAATGCATCTGATCCTGCTGCTGCGTTTTATGATGAGCAGTCTAATGTTGAACCAGAGAAGGTACTTGTACCGCTTGATTGGGATCAAAGACATACTTTGAACGCTACAGCAACCTATCACCCAATTAAAAACTCTGGTATTAGTTTGGTTTTTTCCTATGGAAGTGGATTGCCTTACACTACTGAATTTATTGGAGTTCGTACATCATTTGAAAATAATGCAAGAGAGCCTGCCACTTATAATGTAGATATGAGAAGTTTTTATAATTTTGTTTTATTTGACAAGGTAAGAGTGTCCGCTCATATTAATGTTTATAATTTATTTGATATTCGTAATGAGCTAACAGTATATAATGATACTGGAAGGTCAAATTATACTTTGCTACCGACCTATACACCACAAATTAGTGGTCCGGGTTTTAATACGTTAGATGAATACCTAGTTCGACCTGATTTTTATTCTAGTCCTAGGCAAGTAAGGTTAGGTTTTAGTTTTAGCCTAAAATAATATGATTAAAAAGATATTTATTTTGATTACAATGAGTTTTCTTTTTTCACAAGAAGCCGATAGAAAAAGGATACTGCCAGATGCAATATCTCGCTGGACTCCAAAGGAGAATGCTGTAATTGATAGGAAATACGCTGATCATACTGGTAACAGAATTATGAATCGATTCTATAACTTTGGTGCTATTGGTGATGCGGGAGGACAATTCTCAGGAATATATCCGATTGGATCTGGTAATTCATATTTTTATGAATTCTCTCCTGTTATAGCTGCTAGCGTTGTTGACTCAGATGGGAACAGAAAACATATTGTCTCCGATGGTTGTATAGGTCTCAGAGATATGTCTCCATTTGGATATCAGTGGGGTTTTGAGCCATTAGCTGGCTTTGCAAACCCTAACCAAGATTATATGGCTATTAACACTATCCCTGAGTCTTGGCCTGAGAGTTGGCCAGATAGAGAAAGTGACTGGAATGGATATTGGAATGGAGCATATGGAAAATATGTTCGAGCTGACCAAGAGAGTTATTTTGTCATGGATGATCAGTATAATGATGAATTCTTTTATTATCCATTTACTGGGTCTGCTGAGGATAGTTTAAAGAGAGGTCTTGGAATAAAATTACAGACCAGGATTTACCAGTGGAATCATCCTGCCGCTGAGGATATTATAATTATTACGTATATGATTGAAAATGTTAGCGATAAAACTCTAGATAGTGTTGTTTTTGGAATGTATGGTGATGCTGATATCGGTAGTACAAATGGTGATTTTTCTGATGATGATGCTTGGTTTGATATTGAAAATGATATTGTTTATCAGTGGGACCATGATGGTTATAGTTCAGCAAATGGTGGTTTTGTTCCATCATACTTTGGCTGGAGCTTTTTAGAGTCTCCTGGAAATCCTACTGATGGTATTGATAATGATGGAGATGGTATGATTGATGAGAGTCAATTCGATGGTATTGATAATGATGGAGATTGGCTCGCGAGTCGAGATGATATTGGCTCGGATGGTCTTGGAGAATATCACCTGGAATATCCTGGGCCAGATGAAGATGGTTCAGAGGGCAATGGAGTTCCTGATGTGGGAGAGCCTAACTATGAAATTACGGATAATGACGAATCTGATCAGATAGGACTTACTAGTTTCTATTCTGCAAGTTACCCTAGTATTCAACCTAGTAATGATGAGGTGATGTGGAATCAGCTTAAGCCAGGTGTCTTTCAGGTTCCTGCTCAAAATATTGACCAGACTTTTTTATATGGTTCTGCGTACATAACTCTAGAGCCAGGAGACAAGAAAAAATTTGCTATAGCGATGGTTTTTGGTAATGATATGGCAGACATATTACGTAATACAACCACAATGCAAAATATTTATGATAATGACTACAGTTTTGCAAAGCCACCGCTTAAACCTACATTAACTGTAGTTCCTGGAGACAAAAAAGTAACACTATATTGGGATGATTTTTCTGAAAATTCAATGGACCCAGTATATGGAATGGACTTTGAGGGATATCGAGTATATAGAAGTACAGATGCTGGATTTATTGATGCCTATACCGTCACTGACGCATATGGGAATATTACTTTTAAGAAGCCTTTAGTAATCTATGATATTGCGGATAGTCTAAATGGTCCTCATCCTGTTGGTTTTAATGGTGTACAGTTTGACATGGGAGAGGATAGTGGACTAAAGTATTCTTATATAGATTCTTTTAATGTAATTAATGGCCAAAAATATTACTATGCTGTTACAGCATATGACAAAGGTTATGATCTGGACTTTTTTGAATTAGGGTTTAGTGAGCGAGAAAATCTGCAACCAATCGCACCTTCAGAGTGCTCAATTATTTTGGATTTAGATTTAAAAGGTAATGTGGTTCAGCTTAGTGAGAATGCTGGAGTGGCTATTCCAAACGCAGTAGCTGCTGGTTATGTTCCAGCTAACACTATGTTAGATCCAAGCCAGAGTTTTATAACGCATTTAGAAGGAGATGGAACAGGAAGTATAAGTGTGGAAGTTGTTGATCCATTTGCGATTAAAGACAATCATAATTACAAGGTTGTTTTTAATGAAAGTACTTCTAATGATGATGTCTTTTTTAGTGTACTTGATGATAATGAGATCGTTGAAAATATCGTTCTTATTGATAGTATTGCAACAGTGAATCAGACTCCTGTTGACACTTCTGTACTTATAATGAGCTCAATAGATGGTGCAAGTAACTTTATTCGTGGAGTAGACTATACGATTAACCCTGTCACAGGATTTATAAGGGCAATAAGTAATAATCTGATACAGGCTGGATCTGTGGATGTTTCATATAAGTATTTTCCTCTTTATATGAGCAGTAAAGTTAATAATGAGATCAGCAATCCTCTTTTTGATGGGATGCGTATTAAAGTGGACCAAGATATTCTAGCATATAAAAGTGATTCTACTGGTTGGGTCATTGGTGATTGTAATTACAGTATTGATTATTTTAATTATCAAATATTATATCCAGCTGATATTCATTTAATATTTGAGGGTAATGTTAGTCTACATGCTGGAGATGGGTTAGGAGATTCGATCACTGTTGGAGATAATGATCCTAGGCAAGTTAAGGTTCCTTTTAGGATCAAAAATGTTACGGATAATAATTATATTACTAACTTTAGAATTTCTGATCAAAACCCTAGAGACAAATACTGGCAGCCTAATGAGCCTATCATTATAAATAATTATGAGGGAATGCTAGCCCCAAGAATTTATTTAACTTTTTCACCTGATTCTTTTAAAATAACTCAAACATTAAATGACTCTTTTGATATTGTTACCTTACCTGATGGTACATTGGATTCAACATTAGTAGAATGGGTGACGCTAGACACGAGTTACTTAGAGATAATTAATCCAAAGATTGGGGATGAATTTAGAATTGCCACCAGTCGTCCTTTCTCAGAAAAAGACAAATATGGTTTTACTTCAATGCAATCTAGAATAAATCTAGACTCCGCTAAAATGCAATTAGATAATATTGCGGTTGTGCCAAATCCCTATGTGGTGGCTGCTTCATGGGAGCCTAGGCATGTTTTTGTATCAGGTAGAGGTACAAGGAAAATAGACTTTATTAATCTTCCGAGTAAATGCACGATAAAAATATTTACAATGTCTGGATATCTTGTTGACACTATTCAACATGAGTCTGGATTTGAGAGTGGTGCTGCATCTTGGGATCTTCTTAGTAAAGATGGTTTAGAGATTGCATATGGTATTTATTTTTATCACGTAGAGGCTGATGGTATAGGGGAAACGACTGGAAAATTTGCGGTGATAAAGTAATGATAAAACGAATTTTTTTATTTTTAAGTTTATTTAATTTTTTATTTTCTCAGACTAATGTTGCTAC
>CEVZ01135124.1_pt1 | contig 10335 bp, 13 predicted proteins | sample 361371 | NCBI WGS metagenome assembly CEVZ01 (sample SAMEA2620217, study PRJEB7988) | marine metagenome | isolation source: saline water (ENVO:00002010), including
GGAAGAGTTGTGCACGGCCATAGCGGAGGGGTCCTACCCGGTCCCATTTCGAACCCGGAAGTCAAGCCCTCCTGCGTCGACTCCTGTACTGTGGTGCGAAAGCCCATGGGAAAGATCGTCGCTGTGCCACTCTCCTTCACCTCCCCGCACAAAAAAATTATTGGGCAACCCCAGGAGATTTGATGAGGATATGCCTATATCTACTGGAGACATTCTTGGCCACCAGCAGGTAGGCGTTTACATCAGTATTGTCGGGGATGTCCTTTTTCTCCCGAGTTCCCTAGATAAAGATGCAGTTGAGGAATTTGAGAGCGCATTTGATTTGGAGGCTCATCAATTCTTGGTCGGAGGATCAGCCTTGCTGGGAAGTCTGATCAGGGGCAACAGAAGGGGGATAGCTGTAGCTGATATCGCTACTCAAGACGATCTCGATGAGCTAACCAGCTTTGGAGACGTAGTAGTAATGGAGAGCGGGGTAAATGCCGCAGGGAACTTAATCGAATGCAATGACAAAGGAGCATTGGTCAGCCCAACAATTCCAAGTGAGGGGGCAGCAATGATCTCCGAAGTACTTGGGGTCGACGTTGCAAGGACTGAGGTCGCAGGACACAAAACGGTTGGAAGTATGGTTGTAGCAAATAACAAAGGGGCCCTCACTCATCCAGATGTGAAAACAGCCGAGGTAGAGGTCATTGAATCAACATTGGCCGTCCCAGCAATGGTTGGAACCGTAACCTTCGGATCGCCCTTCGTCGGTGCTGGTTGCGTGGCAAATGACTCCCATGCATTGGCCGGTACCGGTACAACGGGCCCTGAATTAAATCGAATCGAAGATGCTTTGGGATTGATTTAGATAAACATGGAATAGTCAATCTCTCCAAATCTATCAATTAGAGAATCAACCTCTGGCAATGGGTATTTGAGACCTGTTGCTGTATTGAAAAGAACTACTGACTCGTTTTTATCGACCAAACCGCAATCTACCGATTTTTTGTAGGCCACGACAGTCGCTGCACCTTCCGGACAAAGCATCAAACCCTCTTCTCTACCAATATCGAGGACCATTTTATTTATCTCCGAATCATCAACTGAAATAGCAAATCCCCCGGAATTATTGATTGCTTCGATAATGAGGAAATCGCCAATTGCCGATGGAACCCTAATCCCCGAAGCCACCGTTTCTGCATTTTCCCAGTAGTCAGCGAATTCGGATCCTTCTTCCCAAGCCTTTACTATTGGGGCACAACCAGTAGACTGAACTGCCACCATTCTAGGCAATTTACAGTCAATCCATCCAAGGCTCGACAGTTCAGCAAAGGCTTTCCACATTCCAATTAGTCCCGTGCCACCCCCTGTTGGGTAGAAAATCACATCCGGTAAATCCCAATCCATTTGTTCTGCCAGCTCGAGGCCCATGGTCTTCTTTCCTTCAATCCTATAAGGCTCCTTTAGGGTCGAAACTGCAAACCAACCAACTTCCTCAATACCATCGGAAATAATTTGACCGCATTCGCCAATCAAGCCATTCACAAGATGTGTGTCAGCACCTTGGGCAAAAGTCTCACAGACATTAATTTCTGGAGTGTTTTCAGGACAAAGAACAGTTGTTTTTATCCCAGCTCTGCTAGCATAAGCCGCTAAGGCCGACCCAGCATTTCCATTGGTTGGAATGGCTAAATGACCAATTCCCAACTGTTTTGCCATAGATACGGCCATACCCAAACCTCTCGCTTTGAATGACCCAGTAGGAAGCCTCGACTCGTCCTTGACCACCACCATTCGCGATTCAAAACCAAAAAGACTCGAAGTCCTCTTTAGTGGAATCAATGGTGTGATAATCTCGCCAAGAGAAATCTTGCAATCATCATTTCTCACCGGCAACAAATCCGAGTATCTCCAAAAACCCGGATCAGGAGAAGACTCAATTTCCCCCCTGGATACCTCTTTTTTCATTCTTTGTAAATCATATTTCACCAAGAGAGGTTTTCCTGAATCTGATATCGTTTGAATCTGGTTCGCCTCAAATTTCTTGCCTGAATAAGAGCACTCCAAGTGGCTAACGTAGTCCCTCATGGGCGATGAGTAGCAATTTACTCGATAAATTAACTCGTCAAATAGCAGTGGGAGCTATGTGATCATCATCTTTGTCATTTGATTTCCTAACCCTAGTCCAAACTTCCGCCATTAGATTGCTGTGGCAATCAATGCAATAATTGAACCTCTGATAAGCCTCTCTGAATGAATAGGCACCCTTGCCACTCGAAACTAAAAAACCCTGAGGAGAAAGTCTGCTAACTACTTCTCCTTTGTTTTTACATCCCCTTTGATCGCACTTTGGCAATGTTCAAACCTCCTTCGGTAGAATCTCTAACAAAGGCGCGTTGGCTTCAACCCTTTGTCCGGTCTCACAAGTGATACTGCCCACTATTCCTTCGGTGTGACACCTAATTTCGTTTTGCATTTTCATTGCTTCCAGAATCACCAGGACATCTCCGACAGCAACATCATCACCCTTTGCTACGTTAATTGCAACAATCTTTCCCGGAATCGATGAAGATACCATCCCTAGACCAGAAGAGCCCCCCCTAACTGGTTTGACCGACCTTTTCTTCTTGGGCGCAGAAACCCTGTCCGCAGTGATGGTAAATTTTGTACCATCCACCTCTACTTCCCAATGGCCCCCCATGTCTTCAATTTCGACTTCAAGCTCTTCACCATCTACCGTAACTTTTCTTTTCTCGACCATCATATCACCTGATGTTCGACCTTTCAATTTTTGATTTCATCAGGCTTCTTTTCCCAACAGCAATTCTTCTATGCTCGTTTGCCCAAATACTACCCTCATTTCGAGAATTACCGCTTGATATTTCATCTAGTCCATTTTCATTCGAAATCACTGCAAAAATTGCTGCTGCACGCAGAATCTCATGCCTACTATTTTTCATCATAGCACCTACAATGGTATATTTCCATGCTTCTTTGCAGGGCGTCCCTCTTCTTTTTCGAGTAGTGCGCCCAAAGCTCTCGTCAAAACCCCTCTAGTTTCCGAAGGAATAATGACATCATCAATGTAACCAAGCGCGGCAGCTTTGTAGGGATTGGCAAAAGCTTCTGTATAGTCATCAATCAAACGCTCTTTTTCCTGTTCAGGATTCTTAGCAGATTCAATCCTTTTCTTATGGATTATTTGAACGGCCCCTTGAGCCCCCATCACTGCCAATTCAGCAGTAGGCCATGCAATGTTGTAATCCCCCCTGATGTGCTTAGATGACATGACATCATATGCGCCACCATATGCCTTTCTAGTAATGACAGTCATTTTTGGAACAGTAGCTTCAGCATAGGCAAATAGCAATTTTGCACCATGACGGATTATTCCGCCCCACTCTTGGCTAGCCCCGGGGAGGAATCCTGGAACATCTACAAATGTGACTAAGGGTATGTTGAAAGCGTCGCAGAATCTAACAAACCTTGCACCCTTGACTGAAGCATCAATGTCTAAGCATCCAGCCAAGGACATTGGCTGATTCCCAACTACGCCAACTGTGTGCCCACCTAGCCTCCCTAAGCCAACTATGAGATTTGTCGCAAAGTCTTCTTGAATTTCCATGAAGCTATCCAAGTCCAGAATTTCTTCGACTATCTTCAACATGTCGTAGGGCTGGCTAGAGTCCTCAGGCACCAACTCATCTAATGATTCACAAATCCTGTCAAGAGGATCATTAGTAGGTACAACAGGGCCCCTGTCAAGATTGTTCGATGGCAGCAAGCTCACCAATTCCCTAACGATTGTGACTGCTTCTTTGTCATCTGAAGCAGTGAAATGAGTTACTCCTGATCTAGTTGCATGCGTTTGCGCACCACCTAATTCTTCGAAACTAACTTCCTCATTTGTCACAGTCTTTATGACTTCAGGACCGGTAATGAACATGTGTGCAGTTTTATCGACCATTATTACAAAGTCCGTAATTGCAGGTGAGTAGACCGCACCGCCAGCACATGGCCCCATAATTACTGAAATCTGAGGAATTACTCCGCTAGCCCTAACGTTACGGAAGAAAATCTCCGCATACGAACCAAGGCTAGCAACGCCCTCCTGGATCCTAGCCCCCCCACTATCGTTCAAACCAATCACCGGGGCACCAGTCTTCATTGCCATGTCAAGAATCTTGCAAATCTTAAGGCCATGCATTTCTCCAAGAGAGCCGCCATATACCGTGAAATCTTGTGCAAAGCAATAGACTAATCTCCCCCCTATTTCACCATGGCCACATACAACCCCATCCCCGGGAATGACATTCCTGTCCATTTCAAAATCCCTACACCGATGTTCTACCAGAGCATCGACTTCTGTGAAAGTTCCTTCATCTAACAATTCCGAAATTCTCTCCCTTGCAGTCATTTTTCCTCTTGCATGTTGTGCTGAAATTCTAGACTGCCCACCACCACTGATTGACTTGGACTTTCGGCGCCTCAAGTCATCGATACGGCTGGAACGCTCTACCATGCTAAGTCGTTAGGGGGCAAGGCCGCACATGAGCATTCCTGATATTTTGCATCATCACAGGTCCGGTTGCTTGAAGACTAATTGCCAGCTGGGTGCCTTTGTGCGCATAGTAATCGCCAAACCCGGACTCGATGGCCATGATAGGGGGGCCAAGGTAATTGCCCGTGTGCTTAGGGAGGGCGGTCATGACGTTATCTACACCGGTTTAAGAAAGAGACCAGAAGAAATCGTCAGGATAGTTAGTGATGAAGATGCCGACGCTCTTGGAATATCCACACTTTCTGGTGCGCATAAGACTTTGATTCCAATGATTTGTGATGGACTTAGGGAGGGCTCCCTCGGCAGAGTTGTAGTTTTTGCAGGCGGAATTATCCCCGAAAGAGACCGCAATGAGATCTTCGACTCTGGGATTCGAGCAATTTTTGGACCGGGAACCCAATCATCATCAATATTGAGCTTCTTGGATTCCATTGAGGAAAGAAAGGACTCCGGCGAACCCGTAGGAATCGGCGAAGATTCTAGTTGGCACTGGGGTGAATGACATCGATCTACTCGCACTCGCACTTGAAGGCGATCGCAGAAGCCTTGCAAGAATGATTACATCAATAGAATCAGGAGAAAGGGTCAATCTTCCCAAGCAAAAAAACCACTGGACCCTTGGCGTCACTGGGCCACCAGGGGTCGGGAAGTCAACATTAATCGGATCTATGACTGAATATTGGGTCGAAAATGGTGAGAAGGTCGCAATTTTGGCTATTGACCCATCTTCCCCAATTTCGGGTGGCTCATTATTGGCCGATCGCCTTAGAATGGGAAGCGTTGGAACCAATAATTCCGTGTTCATCCGCTCTATATCTTCAAGCAACAATCCTGGAGGCTTTTTTCCTTTTCTCGATGATATCATTTCACTACTTTCAAATTGCGGTTGGACTAGGATTGTAATAGAAACAGTCGGTTCTGGACAATCAGAGATACGGGTTGTCGCCTTTGCCGATCGAATATTACTGGTTGACGGACCCGATAGAGGCGACATCATTCAAGCAGAAAAAGCCGGAATTCTCGAGTTATCTGATGTAGTGGTAATCAATAAGTCAGACCTCCCCACTGCAGAAAATACAGCAAAAATTCTCAGAGAGGGTTTGGAATTAGGCGAGTCCCCAGCTCCGCAAATTCATCTCGCTTCTGCATTAGATGGTTCGGGAGTACCTGAATTGGTAGAAACATTAGAATCAATAATCACTCACAGCGACCGACAAAAAATTCGAATTAGGGAGTTATTATTGGCCAACTGGGACTCACTATTACTTAATCACCCTGAAATGGAACAAAATTTGCAAAAATTAAGTGACGGTTCAAAAACTATGACAGAAGCAATACAGGATATGGCTTCTACACTGTCCCTTGGAGGGGATTGATTTGAACTCCGAATCGACAGACACTCTGATTGATCACGTTGGCCACTCCATTGGCGGTTTTGGCGGGCATGCTTTCAGGCGAGCTACACACGTCTCAATGGGGGCGATTCCGTACCTTTTCTATAACAATGGAGACGAAATCTCCAGTGTCTTTTCCCTGAACCCAAATCAGTTTGTTAGTGCCGTATGCATTTCATTAATGCTACTAGAGGGCATAAGGTTACGATCAGGAATAGTAATTGTTGGGCAGAGAGAGTATGAGTCAGAACAAATTTCCGCTCTTGCATGGGGGGCCCTTGCCGTTTCTATAGCTCTGTTAATCTCTCCAAATCCAGGTGAAGAGGGCCTTAGAGCCGGCGCGTTCGGTATTCCAATTATTCTTGGATTAACCTTTGTCGACCCCATTATGGGGGAAGTCAAAAGGAAAAAGCAGGATTTGAGAATGGCAATCATTGTCGGAATGCTTGCCTCCTATTCCATCTGGATTGGATGTCACTTCTGGATAGGCACTAATCTAGTGGCAGCCGCCCTATTGGCGCCACTTACGGTTGCTGGCGAGCTTCCAAGAACCAAATTGATTGATGATAATGCAACCATGGTTCTTTTCCCACTTGTAGGAGCAATCCTGTTATTCCCATTCTTGTGACCCTCTTCTCCCGTCATCTTTACATCCCCTTGGCTCTTCATGTGTCTGAGAGATATGTCAAGCGACAACGATGGTACCATTGATGAGGGGTGGGAGGAAGACTCACTCAAACAAAGCACATACTTATTCATCTGGGCATTAGCTTCAGTCGCTTCGTTGGCAATTTTCGTCAAATACTTCTAATTCATGCGCCCAATCGGTGATTTAGTGTGTGGAATTTCGGGAATTTTTGGCAATAACTCCCCCGAAGCTATCGATGAGATGGTTAGGTGCCTAGCACATAGAGGTCCTGATGGCAAGGGGCACTTCGTTGAAAATCTTGCAAGTGGCACGATTTCCCTTGGCCACTCCAGGTTGGCAATTCGGGATATCTCCGGCTCTTCTCAGCCAATAATCAGTGAAAAAGGAAGGGTGTTAATTCAAAATGGAGAAATATACAACTCTGACACACTTAGGGAATCGATCACAGGGTATAATTGGACTACATCCGGGGACTCCGAAGCAATTTTGGCCCTTCACGAAATGCATATGGGCAATTTCCCGAAACACATAGCTCCTGTATCTGGAAAGTCCCTTGGTCACATACGGATATCCAATTCTGCTTCAGAAAACGGAAATCCCGCTGAGAAGCATATTTCTTGGGTCTCCAGATTAGATGGAATCTGGGGGTTTGCACTATGGGACCCTTCAATTCAAGAGTTGATACTTTGTCGGGACCCATTGGGTGTAAAACCACTAATTCGGCATGTCCTTCGAGAAGGGACTCTAATTTTTGGATCAGAAATTAAAGCATTCCATGGCCACCCTGAATTTACTCCTATTCCGGACCTGGGGGCGTTGGCGTTAAGATTAGCCTACGAATATCCCTTGGACAGATCAACACTATTCAGTGGAGTTACCAATGTCGGACAAGGCACAATTGAGACATGGGGATTGGATGAGGGTGGTAATGCAGTATTGACTGGAATAACCACTTACTGCTCAAGTGCTTTCCAACCATCGAACTCCCCACATGACCCCAATCAATCTGGATTGCTTTTAGAATCACTTAGGGAAGGAGTTGCAGATCGAATGGAATCCGAAGCACCCTTGGGACTAGTTCTTTCGGGGGGCCTCGACTCTAGCCTAATCGCTGCGTTGGCAAAGGAACATTCTGAAGAACATTCTAACGAAACCCCCGAATGTTGGACGGTTGCCGGAAGTGAAGACAACCCTGATTTGCAAGCGGCCCAATTGGTCGCCAAAAGTCTGGACTTATCGCTAAATTCGAAAATAATTTCTGAAGATGATATGTGGAAGGGCTTGCCCAGATTCGTTTGGAATGGCGAAGATTTAGATTTGACAGTTTTCTTCTGGCAACCTCTATTTGAAAAAATGTCAAAAGACGTCAAAGTGGGTATTTGTGGCCAAGGTGCAGATGAACTTCATGGTGGCTATTCTAGGTACAGGAACCTCGCAAAACATTCGGAAATAATTCAGAATAGAATGGATCAATATGATGGTTGGAGCCAATTCCAACCTTTCTGTGGACCTGCACACAATTGGATAGATGACAATTTCTCCCCCAAACAGCATTTTTCAGACCTTCCTAAAACTTTGCAATTCGAGCTAGACAGGGGACAGCTAACTAATTTTCAATTAAGATTGGCAGATAGGCACGGGATGGCCACAGGACTAGAGTCAAGGGTGCCATTCCTTTCTAAATCACACAGAGAAGCCTCATTTTCAATATCGATGGATGGAAGAATAAATGGAGATTTTGAGAAGATCGCACTTAGGGAAGCCGCTTCAAAAACTAAGCTACCTGAGAAAATCGTGTCTAGGCCAAAGATGCCTGCGGGCACATTGACTACTCCAGATCATATTCAATCACTGATCGATGAATTAACACCTCATGCGATGGAATGGGCCGATGACTATGGAAAATTAGCCCCATTGCTAAACAAACAACCTGATATGGCCATTGGGATTCGTCTATTTCACTCACTACATTTCACAGATTCAAGGTATAACAATAGTTCTGGTGACATATTTTCTTTGGTTGAGGATGTCGGTCACTGGCCTTGAATGAGCCACTACCAATTATGGCCCTCGTGTTCTGCTTCCATTTTGATGAGCCTCAATTTTGTCCTTGAACCACCCTCTCCGCTGTAATTTCCAACCTCTCCGTTGCTGGAAATAACTCTGTGACAGGGCACTAAAATGGGCCATGGATTTTTTGACATCACACCCCCTACTGCCCTGGAAGAGTTTTGATAACCAGAAAGAATGCCTAGCTCGTCGTACGACACGGTCTTTCCATATGGCACCTGCTCCAAAAGAGTAGTGATAACATCCGAAGCGAACTCACTTAATCCATCTTTGTCTATGGGCGGAGTCTCGATTATTTCCCCCATAAAATATCCATCAAACCAATTCTTTACCCACTCTAGAACTTCGATATATTCACATTTTCCTGAGTCGGATATTGCCCCCCAACCAGTTCCTTTAATGGAATGAAAATCAGAAATAGCATGCATTTCGCCTACTGGGGTTCGAAAGGAAATTGCCCGTTTGTTATCAGAAATAGATCCTAATTGGCCCCCAAGGCTACTCATCTCCGTCACCTGACATTTCTTCCATTCCTACAATTTCGTAATTCGATGGAAATAATGCAATCACTATTCCCCCAATTATACAAGCTAGACCAAACATGAATGACTGCTTGACAATCATCAACTCAAGCCCAATCACAAAAAGTACCAATCCACCAATATTGGAGACCCATACAAGAGTTTTGAATGTAGAAAGAGAAACCCCACTGGTCTTCGCTGTTCTTCTAGGGCCGAACTCAGCACCGAATCTAATTGGATCGCTTTCTTTCATCCCATCACCTGTCAATCATAATTATTGCATCGGTAGGGCAAGCCAACACACATAGCTTGCACCCGGTGCATGGATCTCGCAAGACCTTGGCCTTTTTATTCACGTCTACTTTCATTAGAGGACTTGCCAAGGGCTTGTCATAGAACTCAATAGCATCATCTTCACAAGCGATAGTGCAATGATCGCAACCTATGCAAAGCTCCTCCTTGACCCACGCAACGACTTCTTCGCCCTCCCTGATCTTTGCACTCTCCTCTGCTCTTGCGGAATTCATTAGAAATTTGATCCGATCCCTTTCGCTTTCCCTTCTTTCCAACATATCGCGAATGTCAGTCATAAGAAGCTCTCATGCTCACCTCTGGACTCCCATTTTTAATGATAGTGAGTTTAATTCCTATTCATCCTGCGACCCTTGTGGGTAACCAGAATGTAAATTGGACTTCAAATCCAATGGCATGGTTGGGGATTCTGCAGGGAGCAATAATTTGGGCTTTCATGGCCTTTTTTTTAGGATTAGAGGTCGCATGGATTTCATTTGCTTGCGGTGGATTGATCGGATTTTTCCTATTTCTAGTCGGTCTTGGTTATGAGGATAAAACATTCATAAATGCAAGTGTGGCGGGAATAGCTCTAAACTGCGTGCTTTCAGTATTTTCTGCATTTTTAGCATTCAACTAGTTACTTCCCTTAGATTCATTGATCTGTCTAGCTAGGAAGCTTACGATATCCAATATTTCGAAATCGTGCCTGGGATCCCCCTCAAATTTTAGGCATTCGAAGTGACTCACGCACTTAGGGCATGAAGTTAGCATGATATCGGCGCCAGTAGCCATCACTTCGTCAAATCTCTCCAGCCTGAGGGCCCTGCTATTTTCATTGCATGCCATCATGCTTGAAACGCC
>CEVZ01078917.1_pt1 | contig 10299 bp, 8 predicted proteins | sample 361371 | NCBI WGS metagenome assembly CEVZ01 (sample SAMEA2620217, study PRJEB7988) | marine metagenome | isolation source: saline water (ENVO:00002010), including
CTGTAGCCTTAACAATCACTTCTCCCCCTTACAATATCGGAAAGTTAAGTGATGTAACAATGAGTGATAAAGAATATTGGAAAATGATTGAGAACTGCTTTAGAGAGGTCTACAGAGTTACAGAATCTGGAGGTAGGCTTGTTGTTAATGTTGCAAATCTTGGAAGAAAGCCATATATTCCATTTTCTGATAAATATACTGAACTCCTAATAAATATCGGCTTCATGATGAGAGGGGAAATCATTTGGCAAAAATCAAAAGGTGCAAATGCAAATTTTGCTTGGGGTAGCTGGCTCTCTGCATCAAATCCAGTAATTAGAGATATCCATGAGTATTGTTTAGTTTTTTCAAAAGAATCTATGGCTAAAGCTTCAAAAGGAGATTCAACTATTGATAAAGAAGAATTTATGGATTCAACTTTATCAATATGGAATATTCCACCAGCAAGAGCAAAAAAAATTGGACACCCTGCACCATACCCAACAGAACTTGTAGAAAGATTTATAAAATTATATACCTATGAAAAAGAACTTGTACTCGATCCATTTATAGGAAGCGGAACAACAGCATTAGGAGCGCTAAATTTAAATAGAAACTATATAGGATATGAAATAAATGAAGAGTACGTATCTTTAGCCAATAATAGAATTAAAGAGGAAACTAGCTAGATAATATATAGGCTACAGAAAGCAATATTCCAGTTAAAAAATGAATTCCAATTGTTGAAACATTTACAAGTAAAAGCTCGTACGGTACTTTTTGTCGATCGGCTTCTGGATTATTCCATTTTACCATCCACTCATCAGCCATTTTAAAAGCTTTCCATACCAAAATAACTGGTAGTAGAGCAATGAATGCATAAACCGTTCCATAGTCAGTGAAAAAGCTAATAGCTCCAATTATCGCGACTGAAATAAAAGCTTCAACCATAAACTGTTTATAAAGTGACAATGGCTTTTCAAGTCTCATCCAACCATCATTAACAGCAGTCTTAACTACCCATGTATTTTTACCTACTGCTGCATCAGAAGGAGCATCCTGAAACTGATTAATCCATACAATTAACATAACCAATATTCCTATTGGGACAGAAGCAATCAAAGCTTCTATCCAGTTCCAAGATGATAAATCATTATTATGTAATGAAACAGTTAGAGCATAATGTGAACCCATAACCATGACTGGACCAAAGCCAATTGCAATTGCTATTTCACCGAGACCTTTATATCCAAGCCTTATTGGGTCACCAGTGTATCCAAGAGCAAGAAAAGTTCCAATTATCCCAGCCCATAATATTGGAGTATTGCCAAAAAACTCACCACTTATTTGTTGGTTTATATACAGCCCTATAAGAATAGTGCCTGCAATGCTAACTAAGGCTGTAAGAAGTACTTGGCCTGGGGTCATTAAGCCAACCTGTATAACCCTACTTCCCCCATTAAATGGGCTTGCAACTTTGTTTATTTCATCAGCACTTGAAGTGTGATCAAAATAATCATTAGATGAATTAGTAGCAATTTGAGCTAGAGAAGCACCAAAAAGAACTATCCAAAACATACTCCAAGACCATTCATTTAATAAATTATTAACTTTTAGATCATGCCAAGCGACTGATGATCCTATAAATACTGGCGCAAATGTAGCTGTTAAAAAAGGAGCTCTAATAGTTCTTAACCATAATCCAACTCTTTTTAATCCCATTCTGAAAGCAAACTTTAAAGCTGAAGTTTTATTTGCAGGAAAAGTCTTCCATTCAAATTTTTCTTCCTCGTAAAAATCAACATACTTAATTGTTGTTGGTTTGACCCTATAGTAACCTACGACATCATTTTTAATTAGAAAATCATCATCCATAAACTCTTTAAATGCATCTGTTGTCTCAAGAACCAAGTCATAAGCTTTCTTTTTTTCATCTTCATCTTTTATTTTGTAAGCTTCTCCATCTATTTGTAGGCCTCTAATGCCTTCTTGGCCTTTTGGCCAGATAACAACATGAACTCTTGGGTTTAATCTTATTTGTTCTGCTTTTCTTGTTGGATTGAATGTAAAGAAGATTAAATCGTCACCATCTCTGTTAAAAAATACTGAAGCACCTGAGGAGTTACCACCAACACTAGTTGCAATAAACATTCTGTCAGAAGAATCTAAGACATCTTGAATTTTTTCGTCTAAAAGATTTGTCATAGGATAAAGAGTAATATGCTTGTGAAATAATGCACAAAGTGTTTACTCTTTATTTTTTAGTCATTTATCATTAAAAAGTATGTTTAAAGTCTTCAAAACACCAGAATTTAAAAAAGCATTAAGTTTTTATATAGAAGGTATGAAAGGGAATAAAAAGCACTTTTATATCTCTATGTCCTCAGCTGTCATTTGGTGCTTTCTAGTTGTTTTGCATCCTTACATTATCAAGAGAGTTGTTGATGATGGCATTGTTACGGGGAATACTCGAATACTTGTAATTTTATTATCTTCATTAATTGTTATTGGATATACACGTGCAATATCTATTGGGACTAGAAGATATTATGGAATGTCAGTATCTTATAATGTAGAAGCTGGGATTAGAAACAACATATTTTCCCATATGCAAAAACTTGCATTTAAATACCATGACAAAGTCCCGACTGGAGAACTTATGGCAAGAGCATCAAGTGATGCTTCTCAAGTTCGACTTGCTTATGCTATTGCTCCTTTAGCCTCAGCAAACCTTTTCCTTTTATTGATTCTAAGCTTAACCTTGTTAAGCATAAGCCTCCCATTAGGCTCTGTTGTTCTTCTTTCTATTCCTGCAGTTTTATGGGTTGGTGCTAAATTTTCAGAAAAAGCAATGGAAGTATCTTTGAGGGTCAAGGAAGCAGAAGCAACTATGACAACGGAGGTTGAAGAACAACTAGGAGGGATTAGAGTTGTAAAAGCCTTCGGTAATGAAAATATTGCTTCAAACAAAGTAGAACAAGCTATCGAAAACATCTATCAAAAGTCACTAGATTATCTATATCTTAGAACTAGATTTATTCCAATTTTTGAACTCATACCTATGATAATTACTTTGTTTGTTTTAATACTTGGAGGATTTTTATCAGTAAATGATTACATCTCTTTGGGTGATTTCATAGCGTTTAACCAATACGTATTTTTGCTTATGTGGCCTTTAAGAATAACGGCTTGGTTTCTTTCTGAAATACCATCAAGTATTTCAGCAGCAAATAGAATCTTGGAGTTATTAAATGAAAAACCATCAATTGTAAATAAAATAGATTCTGAAAGATTGCCAGAAGAAGGAAATGGATCGATAACCTTCAATAAAGTCAACTTTAAATATGGTAATGAGAAAATTTTTGATGATTTGTCTTTCTCAATAGATGGTAAGAAAACAGTAGCTATCGTTGGATCTACAGGTTCTGGAAAATCTACCCTAGGTTATTTGATTCCAAGGTTGTATGAAATTGAGTCAGGAGAAATTCAAATTGATGGGATTGATATTAGTAATCTTAATTTATCTGAACTAAGGAAAAGTGTAAGCTTAGCCTTTCAAGAAAGTTTCTTATTCTCAAATTCTGCAAAAGAAAATATTGCAATCGGTTTAAAAGATGCCACTCAAGAAGAGATCGAAAATGCAGCAAATGTTGCTAGAGCACATGAGTTTATCTCTGAACTCCCTGAAGCTTATGAGACTACTGTTGGGGAAAGAGGCTATGGGCTATCTGGAGGTCAAAGACAAAGGGTTGCTTTAGCACGAGCTATATTAAGAAATCCTAGAATATTAATTTTGGATGATGCCTTATCAGCTGTTGATGCTTCTACTGAGGAAGAAATTAGGAATGAACTAAATGCAGCAATGAAGAATCTGACTACTTTAATAATTACAAATAGGCTTCCAACTATTGAACTTTGTGATGAAGTTATATTTATTGAAAATGGGAAAGTAAAAGCTCAAGGCAAGCATGAAGAAATTATTAAAAATAATGAGTCTTACAAGAATCTATTTCTTGAAGAAGAGAAATTAGGGTCTAGAAAATGAAAGAAAAAATATTTATTAGATCGTATAAATTAGTTCCTGAAATAAGAAACCCTCTTATAAAAAGCTCACTCATTGTTCTATTTGGTACTGGAATAAGAATGATTGGCCCTTGGCTTATCTCGAAAGGTGTAGATGAGGGTGTCGTCAAATCAGATTATTCTTATGTTCTTCGAATTTCATTTTTTTATTTTTTAACAGTAGTGGTTTTGTATTTTGTTACTAATAGAGCAATACTCGCTATTGGGCTAGTCGGAGAAACATATGTAAGGCAAATTAGAGAAAAGCTTTTTAGACATTTAACTTCATTAGATATAAATTATTTTGAAAAAAATAAAACTGGAGTTTTAGTAGCCCGATTAACTTCTGATATGCAAAGTTTGAACGAATTTGCTCGTGAAGGCGCATCAAGTATCCTTACCTCTCTTTTAACAATTTTTGCAGCAACAATAGCTGTATTTTTTGTAGATTTTCAATTATCTGTTGTCGCATTTATAATTTTGCCACTTCTAGGTGTAGCAACAAGAATCTTTAGAAAACATGCAGATACTGCCTACTGGGCAGTAAGAGAATGGATCGGACAGGTTCTATCTTCATTACAAGAAGGAATATCTGGAGTAAGAATTATTCAAGCTTATGGAGACGAGGGTACACAAATTGAAAGATTTAGAGATGTAAATCAATCACATTTAGACGCAAACTTAAAGTCCGCAAAAAATATCGCAATTTATTTCCCTTTTATTGAAATTACTAGAGTTACCTCTATTGCAACTGTTATTTGGTTCGGAGCACAAAGAATATTTGAAGGAAGCTTAACAATTGGAGAGCTGGTTGCTTTATTATTCTATCTTAACTATTTCTTTGATCCATTAATTCAACTTTCCTTTAATTATGATTTATTAAGATCTGCAGGTTCATCAATGAAGAAAGTATTTTCAATTTTGGATGAAAACCCCTTCTTATCTACAAAAGGAGACTCTCTTCCTGATGTGGATAAAGAAAAAGTTATTGAATTTAAAAATGTTGACTTCTCTTATGGAAGAGAACTTGTTCTTAAAGATATAAACTTCGAAATTAATAAAGGTGAAAAAATAGCAATTGTGGGTGAAACTGGTGCTGGAAAGAGTACAATTGCAAAATTAATTTTAAGATTTTATCTAGCCAATGACGGCAAAGTAAAATTTTTTCAAACTGATGCAAATGAAGTAAGTCAACAATGGGTTAGAGATAATGTTGCATATGTACCACAAGAGAGTTTTTTATTTAGAGGAACAATAAGAGATAACTTAATTTACTCAGACCCAGAGAATATCAATTTAGAAGAAGAGCTAGCCTCAATTGGGGTTCTGTCGTGGTTTGATAGGTACGAAAATAACCTTGATCAAGAGGTTGGTGAAAGAGGTGGAAATATCTCAGCTGGAGAAAGACAATTTATTGCATTACTACGAGCTGTTTTGGCAAAAAGACAAATTATTGTCTTTGATGAAGCTACTGCAAACTTAGATATTGAATCAGAATCATCAATTCTAGAAGCAACAGATCAACTACTCTCTTTTCAAACATCCATTGTTATTGCTCATAGGTTGGAAACAATATTAAATGCTGAAAAAATAATGGTTATGGAAGAAGGAAACCTTGTAGGGTTTGATAGCCATCATAATCTTGTCAAAAATAACCCAGTTTATAAAGAACTTTTCTCTGCATGGAATCTAGTAAATTAATTACAGATAAAAGAGGTAGAATCATATAAATGGATATAATAGTTTTTTTTAATACCTTATTTGGGTTTTTAACTTTAGTGTCTTGGGTCATTACACTAATAATTCTTTATTTTTATTTCACCAAAACTACTTTTAGTAAGTTAATTACTGATCAATTTTTAAATTATGCAATTAGCGTTGCTACATTTTGCGCAATAGGCAGTTTGATCTATTCAGAAGTTGTTGGTTTTATTCCATGCAAGTATTGCTGGTACCAAAGATATTTGATGTATCCAATTGCATTATTATTAATTGGTTCTTTATTTAAAAAAAGTCTGTATAAGTTTGGTTATGCAAGCTTTATAGGTTTTTCATTAAGCATTTATCATATTTATCTACAAAATGGTGGCGGAGCTGGAGGATCATGTGCAATAGATGTACCTTGCAATATTAAATATGTAGATATCTTTGGATTTATAAGCATACCAGTAATGGCTGGTAGTGGATTTATTACTATATTTGCAGCAATCTTGTATTATGACTATGCAAGGAGACAAACTATTGAATAAAAATTTTATAATCGCTGGAGCTGTTCTTCTAGTTATAGGTCTAGCTGTTGCTATTGGTGTTACCTTAAGCTCTGAGCCAATTGCTGCAGGGCTACCGGAAGGTGAAACAACAGTTACTGGAGAAATCTTACCTGTATATGCTGGAGAAAGTGATGATAATATAGCAGTTGGATTACCTGGACCTTTGTTTTCAGGACCTAATCAAAACTCTGAAATTGTGTCATTAGAAAAAAATGGAAACGCAAAAGCATTGTTATTCCTCGCACACTGGTGTCCTCACTGCCAGAATGAAGTACCTGCTGTACAAGAAATTATTAATCTTATGGGTGTTCCGGATGGAGTTGATGTAATTGCAATAGCAACTTCAATAGACAGAGGAAGAGATAACTATCCTCCACAGGATTGGCTAGCTCGTGAAGGTTGGAGTGAAACACAAATCTATGATATTGATAAAGATATAGCAACAGCTTATGGTCTTACATCATTCCCATACTGGGTTTTTCTAGATAAAGATTTAAATGTAATTGCTAGAAGGGCAGGTAACCTTCCTGGAGATTACGTAGGGCAACTATTAATACAATTAGCTAATCAATAATTAGACTATTGCATTTCCAGATGCAGGATCAAAGAAATGTAATTTTGAAGGATCAATAGATAAATTAATTTTTTCTCCTTCTTTAACTACTGAATTTGGATTCACTCTTGCAATAAACTTTGTTTGGTCTCCTAAAACAGAAATGTCCTCACCTTCATCAGCAAGAATCTCTTCTATTGCTTCTGTTTGAACAGGTTTTATATCTTTATAAAAGTGAATATATGTATCGGAACCTAGTTGTTCAAGTAACGTCACCTTTACGCTTAATTTCTCTGAGAATTCCTTTGAATTTGCATAGTTTGAGTCCTCAAATGCTTCTGGTCTAATACCTAATACTATTTCTTGTCCGTCAAACTCTTTTAATTTCTTATTTTCATCTGCATTATATTTAATTGAATCTTGACCGAAAGAAAGAGTTATATTTTTTGAAGAAGCCTTTACATTTGCATAAACAAAATTCATTGAAGGACTGCCTATGAAACCAGCAACAAAAATATTTTTTGGATATAAATAAATTTCTCTAGGAGTATCTATTTGTTGCAACTCACCTTTTCTAATTACTGCAACCCTATCTCCCATAGTCATTGCTTCTACTTGGTCATGTGTTACATAAAGAGTTGTAGTTTCAAGCTGAGTATGTAATTGACCTAACTCTGCTCTCATTTGAACTCGTAATTTTGCATCTAGATTAGAGAGAGGTTCATCCATTAAGAAAGCTTCTGGACTTCTTACAATAGCTCTACCCATAGCAACACGTTGACGCTGACCACCAGACAATGCCTTCGGTTTTCTTTCAAGTAATTCATCAATCTCTAAAATTTTTGCAGCTTCTTTTACTTTTTCATCTATCTCGTTTTTAGATAATTTTCGTAGCTTAAGAGAGAAAGCCATGTTGTCATAAACTGACATGTGGGGATAAAGTGCATAGTTTTGAAATACCATTGCAATATCTCTATCTTTTGGAGCTACCTCATTAACTACTTTATCTCCAATTGATATTTCACCCTCAGTAATATCTTCAAGCCCTGCAACCATTCTCAATAAAGTTGTTTTTCCACAACCTGATGGTCCAACAAGAACTACAAATTCTCCATCATTTATTTCAATATTTACATCTTCTAAGGCTCTGGTTCCGTTTGGATAAATTTTTCCAACAGAGTTGATTTGTATAGCTCCCATAATTACTCCATGTATTCTAATCAAAAATCAGAATAATTTAAACTCATTTGTATCAATAGCTAAAATCTAACTCTTCAGTTATTTCATCAATATATTTACTTGTTAATTCAATATATTTTGTCATTGCATGCCAAAGTGAATCTGATCCTATCCTTCTTTCCATTAGTTCAGAAGCATCATATCTAAATAAATCTTGTTCTATAGCTTTTTTTATCAATTTGGCTTCTTTAAAAGTTAACTCATTCTTCAGTAAGCTAATTTCAGAATTTTTGTTAGCTGAGATATATGTTGAATCACTTTTTGACATCCACTTTTTTCCAAAATTATCATCTACTAAAGCATTGATTACCGTTTTAGTTTCTCTTGTTGAGTTAAGTACTATTAGGGCATCTCCTATTCCAACCATTGCATCTTTATTTTTTTCTGATGGAAATTTAAAAAAATCATAATCTACACTGTAATCTTTATCATTTGGAAAGTAATTAGAAGCAAAATGTCCAGACCACGAAAATACGCAAGGGTTTTCTTCATCTACAAGGTTCCTATAGTTATTTCTAAATTCTTTTCTAATCATTCTTTCATTGCCACCAAAAACAGCACCCTCTATAAAGATTAATTTTCCTATATCCAAAATTGATAGTGTAATTTCATCAGAACCAGATAATAAATCTTGATTCATCCAAAGATCATAAATTTCTGGTCCTTTTTGATGTAATATTAAATCTTCTAGCCAGTTTGTTGCTATCCAGCCAGTAGAAGCACCACTCTCAATATCTAAACACCATAATGGTTTTTCTTTACTAGAAAAATCTTTAGTAAAAGAAACCATATCTTCATAACTTTCAAATTTTGGAGAACCAATAGACTTATATTTTTCTACGTCATACCAAATAAGAGAATTTGGAATTAGCCTAAACCAAAGCCCATAATTATTATTGTCTTTTTTTGAGGTTGTTATTTGAATTAGATGATTGGAAAATTTATTTTTAATATCTTTTTCATTTATGACATTATTAATTGGAATAGCTATATTTCTTTCCCCTAAATTAACTACACCTTGTGGATTTGGAATTATTGCTAAATCAATATCATTTTCTGTTCCTTCTATCAAATATGTTTCAATATCTGATACTGGAAAATATGTAATTTTTATGTTGTTAGCTCTTGAAATTTCATCCAACTCTTCTATGAAGTAGTCCATTTGTGGAAAAAATGGACCACCTATTGTGACTTCATCTGGCTTATATGCTAACCAAGAAAACAAAACAGTTACTATAAGAAAAATAATAAAAAATAAGTTTTTATTATTTACCCCCATAAATATGCTGCACCCCTAACACCACTACTAGATCCATGTTCTGCCTTAACAATAGGGGTTAAGAAAAAGTTAGAAGCAATATAAGGAATAATTCTATTTGGTACTTCCTCATATAACTCATCTATCTCAGACATGCCTCCACCACAGACAATAACCTCAGGATCTAGAATATTTATAAATGTACTAAATGACCTAGCAGTTCTTTCAAAATACTCATCCATTACATCAACTGCTAATTGATCTTTTTTTCTATATAAATCAATAATTTCTCTGGAAGAAAGTTTATTACTTGATTTAAATTTATAATGATTCTCTAAACCAGGACCAGATATAAACGCTTCTATTGCACCAATTCTTCCACAGTGTCTTTTTATAGTTTTTTCATATTCATCCATTGGCCCTGGTATTGGGTTCTGGCCCCATTCCCCTGAAAGTTTATTTGGACCTTCTACAAGTTCTTTATTTACAACATAACCTGCTCCAACGCCGGTTCCTAATATCACTGCAAAAACTGTGTTGTAGTTCTTCCCAGCACCATCAATAGCCTCTGATAATGCTAAACAATCTGCATCATTTGCAATCTTAACTTCAAAACCCAACCCTTTCTCAATATCTTTTTTTACTGGCATATTCTCAAGAGCTTTTGAATTTGAAACTTGTACTAGGCCAGTATCAGGATGTAGAGAGCCTGGCATTCCAATTCCAACAGTGAAATCTTCTACATTTTTTGATATATCTTTAACCAGGTTAACTACAGCTTTGATAATTTCTTCGTAATTGTCCTTTGGAGAATCAATTCTAATTCGATTTAATTCAGACCCATCTTTACTATCAATTGCAATGGCTTCAATTTTTGTTCCGCCCCAATCAATTCCAATTTTCATTTTATTTACTCAGTTCAAAATTTAAGCTATATT
>CEVZ01226598.1_pt1 | contig 10293 bp, 12 predicted proteins | sample 361371 | NCBI WGS metagenome assembly CEVZ01 (sample SAMEA2620217, study PRJEB7988) | marine metagenome | isolation source: saline water (ENVO:00002010), including
TTTAAATCAACTGCATTAACTGTAGTGAAATTAGCAGTGACTCCTGTAACTGTACCTTTGCCTTCAATTGTTCCTGTAACTGTTAAGTCACCACCTACTGTTACATCATCCGCAACTATAAAATCATCTTCAACAGTAAAATCTTGAGCAGTAACGTTAGTAAATAAAGCAGTCGTACCAGTAACTGTTGCACCAGAGACTTTAGTCGTACCTACAACTGTCGCTCCAGTAATTAAAGGAGATAATATCTTCGTACTACCTGTAATAATTGTTCCTGTAATATTTGTTGCAGTTACATCAGTAAATTTACCTGCATTACCAGTAACTGTTAATCCTGAAACTTTAGTTGTACCAACGATTGTTTCACCTGTAATTACAGTTCCTCGAATAGCATTACCACTAACAACTGCTCCAGATGCAAGTGTAGTAAAGACACCTGTTGTACCTGTAACTGAAGTAAAGGCTCCACTAGCACCTGTTACTGTGACACCAGAAACTTTAGTTAAACCTCTAATAATTGTTCCAGTGATATTTGTAAAGGTTGCATTAGTACCTTGTGTTGATGTTCCTGTTAAAGAAGTAAATGTTCCTGTAACACCAGTTATATTTGTAAATCGTCCAGCATCACCAGTAATAACTGCACCAGATGCTGTTTGAGTAAATGTAGCTGTTACTCCAGTTAAAGTTCCATATCTTCCAACAGCTCCTGAAACAACTGCTCCACTAACTAAAGTTGTACCAGTAACATTTACAGCAGTCGCATTTGTAAATAAAGCATTCGTACCAGTAACAGTTGCTCCAGAAACTTTAGTCGTGCCAACGACTGTTGCACCTGTAATTAAAGGAGAAAGTACTTTTACTCCACCAGTTATTGTTGCTCCAGATATAGTTCCACTTGTTTCTATATCTTGTATCTTTCCTGTACCTGAAACAGTTAATCCTGTTTGTACAGTTAAGTTACCAACAGAAAGTGATGGTGTATCTAACTCAGCAAAAACACCTGTTGTTGCTTTAACAGTCACACCAGTAACAGTTGTACCACTAATGGTTCCACCTGTTATTGATGTAAATTGTGCAGAAGTACCTGTTGTTGTTACACCTGTAAGTCTTGTATAAGTACCTGTAGTTGCAGTAACAGTTGTACCAGATACATTGACACCACTGATTAGTTGACCTGTAATATTAGTTGCTCTAACGAAATTACCAGAAATAATTGCACCACTAATTGTTCCTGTTACAGTCGCATCTGTTTTAACAATTAGAGCATTAAGAGTAGAACTTCCTGTCGAATTTAAAGTATTAACGGTTGTGTCGCCTGAAACTGTTAAATCATCTTGTATGATTACATTTCCACTTACTGTTCCTCCTGTATTTGGAAGATAATAAACGTTTAAATATGCTTTTGTTCCTGATATTGTTAATTTTTTATTTTTAATCGCAGGGTCAACTTCAGCTACATGAACTACCGTTAATAGATCATCTTCATCTAACTGAAGCCCTGCTTGTTCTTGAAGCTCAGTAATCCTGCGATTTGCCACTTCTTATTTACATAAAAGCCTTATACTAATTATAGATTGCTAATCTTACGCTACTAATTTACTTTTATCTCTATCCTTGGTAAATAATTAGTAGCAAAATTCCAAGCAGCAGGAATCCCTATTACCAATCCACAAGATATAACAAACACAGCGATCACTTCAGCAACAGTAAGGTTTCTTCTTACATAAACGACTTTTGGTTGAGGTTCAACTTGTCTTTGAGCTATTACTTGTTGCATAGCTTGTTGACGAGCAACAAATTTCATTTGTTCTAATTGCTCTGGAGTGATTTGTGGTTGAGTAGGTTCTTGATTAGGTGGTAGTTGTGAATCCATTTTGGCAAAACATTCATGATTACACTAGCATCTAATAAAAGGAAATGCTTATTATGAAATATGGGATACGTAAAGGTTTGGAAGATATTGCATGGGAATTAAAAGGAATAAAAAATATTTTATCTTCAATGTGGCATAGCAGATATGAAAAAGGTGAAACAGATGTTTTAGATCCAGATGCATTCGCTGATGAATATATTTCAACTGAAGAATGTGCAAGAAGATTAAATGTTTCAGATCAAACTTTAAGAAATTGGATGGCATTAGGTCGTAAGACCCCTGAAAAAGGATGGATTGAAGGAGTCCATTATGTCAATGCTTCTCCTAATCCTTCTAAAAAAGCAATTATTAGAATCCCGTGGAATCAATTAGTACAGTCCTTTGCAAAAAATCGCAAGATGGAGAATCAAGATTATCGCAAAAAAGCTTCTCCTATGTACAAATCAACAAGCATTGGAAAACTGGAATGACAGCTCATCGTTTCAAAAAAGTAGATATATCTGAAGTAACAATTCAAAATTATAATAAAGTTTTGCCCGAATCTTTATCAAAACAAGTTGAATTATTCCTACCTCCTCATGGATCTTTTGATACTAAATGTCTACAACGTTATCTAGAAAATATAAAAAACTATGAACAGGAAGATGCTAACTCAAATATGACTTTAGCTAATCGTTTAAGAATAGCTTTCAAAGATATGACTCCTGATACTATTTGTGGAAAATTCCCACAAGCTGAATTACCTCTTAAAAGAAGGCTTCGTTGTGTAGCTGAATATCTGATACGTTCAGGTGAATTCGATAAAGTAAGAGATGAAGAAGGCAAACTCGTTAAAAAACGAGGGATATTAGGCAAAATGGTTGTTTTATATCAGCCTATGCCTAAGCTTTTAGAATCACTATCACGTCAAGGATTATTAGAAAAATGAATAGAAGAGAACGCTTATTAGCTTCAATCATTGGTCCAGAAATGGATAAAGATAAAGCCAAGATGTTGGATACAACAATAAAATTTATTCTTGGTGATATGGGTATGCAATATACAAAATTATGGGGTTTGGAAGGACCAGGGGTAATGGTTTTTCAACCTAATATAAAAGATAAATCTATGTTTTACTTAACATTAGAAGAATTGAATACAGCTAAAGAAGATGCTGAAAGAAATAATAATGATGATTTAGTAGAAAGTTTTAGAAGAATTATTGAAGCAGCAGCAAAAATAGATCCTGATGAAAAAGCTGGTTACGTTATTAATGATCAACAAGGTATGCGTTATTTTGAAGTTGATTATAACGATTTAGAAAAAACTAAAGAGTAATGGCTATACACGATATAAGAAAACGTCGTGAAGATTTAGAACTAATAACTAATTATGATCTTGTAGCTTCTGCACATGCTTTATTAGAAGGTATTGATTTAGATGTTGCTAGTTCTAAAACTGCTAATAAGTATGTGGAAGCAAAAGAATATTTCACACCATCGGATGATGGATTAAATGCTCAACAATGGTTTGGGAAAGTTTATCTATTCCCACCAAGAGGAGCTTATTTCTGGGATAAGAAAAATGATAAATGGAAAATGACAAGAGCTTCATCTCCTACATTAACTTCTTCACATGCTGTTTGGTTTAGAAAATTATATAATTCTTGGTTAGCAGGTGATATAGAACAAGGCTTATATTTTACTAATTGTCCTGACATGATTCGATATGAACAAAAGATATTTGATTTTCCTATTTGTATATTAAAGACAGCTCCTCTATTACTAAAAAATACAAGTACTGGTGTTAGTAAACATAAAACATGTACTTCATTTTTGGTATATTTACCACCAATTCTTAATCCTACTTTAATGACCGAAAGATTTATTGAAATTTACTCAGAAAAAGGTCGCATCCTCTGTTAGTTTTCCTATAGTAAGGAAACGTGCAAAAATAGTATGACTCTTCTTTCCGATTGGGAAATCAAAGCTTTGTCTTTAGATGGCAGACTTATTTCTCCCTTTGTTGATCATGTGGTTAGAGAAGAAGATGGACGTAAATTATTAAGTTATGGACTGGGTTCTTATGGTTATGACATTCGTTTGTCTCCTAAGCAATGTTTAATATTTGGTACACCTTCAAGAGGAGATTGTGACCCAAAGAACTTTAGTCCTGATATCTTAAAAGAGAGTGAATTAAAAGAAGATAAAAGTGGTCAATATTTTATTATTCCTCCTTATGGATATGCTTTATGTGTAGCACATGAACGTTTAATGTTGCCTGAAGATATTACTGTTATTCCTGCTGGAAAATCAAGTTATGCACGTACAGGAATTCATTGTAATATTACTCCTGCAGAAGGTGGTTGGGAAGGATATTTAACATTACAAATTAATAATGCAACAGGATTATTTAATCGTATATATGCAAATGAAGGGATTATTCAATTATTATTTTTCCGTGGCAAATCTTGTATGGTTAGTTATAAAGATCGTCAAGGTAAATATCATAATCAACCTAAAGAAGTTGTTTATGCAAAAGTCTAGACAAAAGGTCTTCCAAACGTTGGTTTAGGTTTATGAGCATACTCGGTAGCTCCAGCTCCTGGATCTCCGTAATTTCTTCCTCTTAAACTAGGCAGTTCAACTCCTGCCATACTTGCTTTACCAACTGGAGTTTTACCACGAATACTTGGTTCTGCTATTCCTTGACTTTGTTTATATTTACCTGCTGCACGAGCTGATTTCATAAATTTAGCAACACGATCTTGTTTTTCATTAATATCAATATCATCTCTAAAATCTGGATCAACACGTCTTAAATCTGTGTCATATAATCTCTCAGGATTTAAATCAGATACTTCACTACCAGAAGTACCCGAATCCTTTTGAGGATCGTAAGTGGGGTCGTAGAATCTTGCCATGATAATATTGTAAAAGCAATACATCAAGACCTATATAGAGCTATGGCTGGATTTTTAGGTAAGTACGTAAAAAGCGAATTAGATTGTCCTTCTTTGGATATCGAAGATTTTGGAGCATTATTAGATAATGAAAATAATGACGTTCCACTCTATGATCAATATAACCGTGGATTAACTGCATGCGAGACAGGAATGGAGAGGACAAACCTAACTCTGGAGGGTCAGAAGAGAGACAAGAGCCAGAGATCAGGATTGACAGGGTACATTCCGTCGATGGAGCAGTCGGGCCAATATCCAGGTTCATCTCCGAAATCTCCAAAACTTCTGATAGCTTTAGGATCTCCGTCGGATCAGATGAAGAAAGAATCTCTGATGAGACGTGGTTTGACCGTTTAGACGAAACTTCGCCTCAAATGTGTATGGCTGGACCTGAAATAGAAAAAAAAGAAGTTCAACCATCTAAAATTTCAGTAGTTGCTTGGGACAGAATTACGCAAGCTTTATATGGTAAAAATATGGATGATAAAAAAAATCATAAAGATCTAGCGCATTTCTTTGATAATGTAGATCGTCCAATGCATTATGCTGCTGGAAGCATTGAATGTATTGATGCTATTGAAGCTCAGTTATCACCTGAAGAATTTCGTGGTTATTTAAAAGGAAATATTATTAAATATCTATGGAGAGAAAAGCATAAAGGAGGAGTTGAATCCTTAAAGAAAGCTCAATGGTATTTAAATAAATTAATTCAATAATTTAAACAGGTTCAAAAGGATCTTCATCTTCTTCATCACAATCTAAAATTGCTTGACCTTCTTGTGCTAATTTTTGTAATTCTAAATCAGTAGGTATATCAAAATCTATTTTTATATTCTCTTGTGCGATTAATGATTTAACAGCATGCCATTCCATCAATCTTTGATAATACAAATTAAGTAAAGCTGCATATAATTGTTCCCATGTCATTTCTTGAGCACCGATCTCGGCTTTTCTCATTGAAAATTGCAATTCCAAGGGAAGAATAAATTCTCCTTGTTTTGCGGGATTTGCCATTTCATCACTCATTGATTCATTCATTCTAAATCAGACCTTTGCTGGATCTAATAAATTGGAGAAATCATAATCAGGGTAGCCTTCTAAATTGTTAATATCAATACGAAATCCATTAGCAAATTCGCTCAATATATAAGGATTAATACTTTCTTCCAATTTTGTAATGGCTCTAATTTGACCAGGTGTTCCTGTAAATGTTCTAAAACTATTCAGAAGAATTTGACTTGTTTTCCAGTCATTAGTATGAATTTCAGTTAAAAATAAACGGGTTTCTTCTTTCCTTCTATCTAATAAGCCTCCAATAACTTGATATTCTTCATCAAAAATCCATCTACCTAATTCTTCACATACTCCAGCAAAATTCTCATTTTCTATACAATCAATGATTTGACTATATAAAAAAGCTTCCCATCCAACTGAATGTATAAAAGAAATTAAAGCTTGATTCATATAAGAATCTAGAGGCAACTGTAATTTAGATAGTTCAGAATCTATTACTTCAATTTCATTAAATAAATATTCTAAAGCTTTTTCTTTAGTACAAAGCTGACCTCTCTTTACAGGAGTACCATCTGGGTAGAATTCTGTTCCATAACCAATCGTATATGCTCCTTTATCTGTGTACGGATCTGGATAAGCTTTTTCACTAAACCCCTCATACTTCCGAATTAAATTAATAGCTGATGAGAAATCTGCCATGAAAAATGATACTTATTGTCTTTAATATACACAATTATTTATAAAAATTCTTTACAATCCCTTGATTAAAGTAGTGAATTCATCTAATACTTCTCTATCTTTCTTAGATTTGTAGCTCCAGTCTTCATCGTCATCAAGATCTAAATCAAAGTAACTTGTACCTGATGATTTAGATTTATCATCATCATCATCTTTTTCATCAAAATCATCTTCCTCCATGAAACTTGATATTGTTCCAAGGGAAGCAAATGGATCACTTAAATCCAGTCCATGCATTTTCAAAGGATCATCTTTACCTGCTTTAGTAAGTAATTGCTGTTCTGATCTATTTAAATCAGGGAAAAAATTCTCATAAAATTCATCTTCTGTACCTTGAAATCCTGCTTGTTGAAAAGTTTTATATAATTGTGTATCAGGAGTTGCCATTTCATCTTTATAATCTTCAGGACGTTGGATATAACTTACACCTAACTTTTCTTGAGTTGGTTCTTGACGTTTTTCATTTAGATATTTTATATGTTCCCTAATTTGTTGTGCTGAACCTGTACGTAAGGTAGACATAACATATTCTTTTAAATCTTCTACCGTACCTTCAAAACTTTCTAATCCATATCTTTCTAAAACTTCTTCCCATGTATTTTTATCATTAGGATCTAATCCTCGTAACATATCATCTGCAAATTCTTCTGGAGTAACAAAATTACCAAAGATTGTTCCTTGCTTTAATGCTTCATCAGATAAATTAGGAAGGATTTTAGAATAAATATGATCTTTTATTTTCGTTGGATTTAATATATCTTCCGCAGGATCATAACCTTTTCCTTGTCCTACAATTTCAAAATGCATTTTTGCAAACTCTGTTTTATTATTTACATCAACACCAAAACGATATAACTGTTGTCTCCAAGTTCCAAGAGTTGGTAATCCTGGATCTATTAAAGCATCAGGATCATTTTTAGCATTTTTCCAATGTCTTTGTACATTATCTCTTTGAGCTTCATATTCACTTTTTCTAGCTTCATTATCAACTACTGTAGGATCCATATACCAATCAGCATCAAATCCTTTTTTTGCATTTATATCTATTGCATCTAAATAACTCTTTGCATTTTGTTCAGCAACCATTTGAACTGCATTCAACATATCCTGTGTTTGAAATGGGTTTTGTTCTTCTTGTCTAACATCTAAATATTCAACAAATTCATCCATAGATTTAGAAGTATCAAATCTTTCTGTCAAATAATTATCAATGAAATCTCTTGCAAAAGCAGCTTCTACTTTTATTGATTTTTTACTTTCATCTTCAGGTGTATTAGGATCATCTTCTATTCCTGTTGCATAATCAAGATCTAAACTTCTATCACTTTGATCTTCTAATACTTTAATTGCATCTGTAATAGTAGATAAAATAGGATCAAGTTGAGATTTATTATTTAAATCACCTTGAATTATTCTTAATATATCTGTTCCTTGTTGTCCTTGTTCACCTAAAAAATTAGTTAAATCTTCTGTTGTTTTATAACCAGCTAAATCTAAAAATTCTTGACTAAATTTTTTTGTAGAAGAATCATAAGGATTATTTTTTAAAACTGGATTTTTAAATGCATTAATAATATCTTGTTTCTCTTCTAAAGGTAAAAATTGTTTATAATCAGTTCCATACTTTTCAACTAACTTATCATCAAACCATTTTTGCCAATTATAAGTAACATTATTACCTATACCTGTTACATTTCCTAAAGCACTTTCTAAAGATTCTTCTGCCTTTCCTCCTGAGATCATATTTAAATAACCACCAACTCCACTATCTCCTAAGATAGTATTTGTCAGAGATTTATTGACATCCATTATTTCACTAAATCCACTAAATCCAGAAACAGTAGCTAAGAATTCTTCTTTAGCTTTAGCTTTTTTCATTTCTTCAATTGTATCTTTCAAAACGTTTTGAGTTAAAGCTCCAAACTTTTCAGTATCTATAATTCCTCTTTCACCTACAGCTTCATTAACTGCATCTTCTAATTGTGTAATACCAGTAAAAGATGGATTATTTACATTATTCACAAATTGAACATCTTTATCAGCTTCTCTTTCAGAAAGTCTAAATAAAGTTACGAATTGATCTCTATCCTTTGGATCTAAAAATTTTGTTTTTGCTAATTCTCTCCAATAAGGATCTCCACCTCTTGCTTTATTAAATTCTTCAGCAATATAAGGAATTGCTAAAAGTCTATCTGTTTGAGAATTATTTCGATCAATACCTAACTGTCTATCTTTTACATGTTGTTTATCTAAATCAGTAATAGATTCTTCATATTTATCTCCTGATGTATATGGATCCGCAGCATAGGCTCTCAAACCTGCATGCCTACCTGTATTAGACCAATGTTGTAAAGCATATACACCTTTATCTCCATAACGTTCCGTAATATCAATATCATCATCTGCAACTGCATTCTCCCAATCTGTTTTAGCAGAATTAGAAACTCCTAAATAATAATTACTATCGAATTTAGATCCTGCTAATCCAGGTATAGGAGCTGCTAAACCAGTATCCCATTTTTCTAATCTATCAGCTCTATAAAATTGTTTAAAAACTTTTTCTAATGTTGTTTTTGTATTTTGATCTACATCTATATTTCTAATTTTTTGTCTATTGTCAGTATAAGTTCCTGCAACAGTAGACTTTGCTGTATTTAAAGTGATGTCATAACTTTTATTTATTTTTACATTCTTTTCATTAGTTGCTTTATTATCCTTATTTGTTTGTTCATTATCTTTATTCATTTGTTTATGTCGATTAATCTTATCCCAATCTGTAACGGTACGTGTTCTCCAGTCACATTCTCGATTTCCCCAGTAATTTGTCCAACAATGTCGATAATGTTCTTGTTTAGTAACTCTCCCTGGGTCAGTATCGTAATCAGTTTTATGATCTGTTTTCCAATCAGTCTTTTCGTAACTTATATCAAAAATCTTAGATTTGTTATAGCTAATCGTCATAAGAAATATGCTCCAATTTAACAGTAGTTCCTTCTAAGGATTTCATCCAAGAATCAGAAAAACTGTGTTCTAATCCTTTTCTAACTTCTACCATTTTCTCATAGCCTTGTGTAAGAAGTGCAACTAATTCATTCATATAATTAATTTGATCACGAAAAACATGTGCATAAATACGATCTGTACAAGTTAATTTACATAATTTATTAGATTGTTCCCATGCTTCCCATGCCATAGAAGCTACTGGTTGCAAAGTTTTTATATGTTCTTGATAAAAAGGATTACTAGGTATTATTGAAAACAATAACTTAGACACATCCATTAACTCCTCATTCGTAGGAGGATAATCTTGATCATATAAATTATCAATTATTCTTACACAATATGCTTGTTGAATTAAATAGTTAAAAGCATCTTTATTATTACCTGCAGCAATTATTGCTCCTTCAAGCTGAGGTGCAACATTCTTTTCCCATTCTGAAAATCTCATTAGTAGATAAAGCTTTCTTTTATTATAGGAATTAAAAAAATAAAAAAATAATTAAAATTCTTGACATATTTCTAGGTCTTAATACCGTTGACAGGTACAGTTTTCAATTCCTCACATGTCAAAGGCTAAAGGATGGGTTATAACCCGTCGTGCATATGAAACTCTTGGTATTGATCGTCCAACTCTTTTTAAGTACAGGGATGATGGAACCTTGAGATTAGGTACTCATTATGCTGCTTTCCCTGAAACTCGTTCCCGTAGCAGTTTTAGATGGAATGT
>CEVZ01021674.1_pt1 | contig 10291 bp, 6 predicted proteins | sample 361371 | NCBI WGS metagenome assembly CEVZ01 (sample SAMEA2620217, study PRJEB7988) | marine metagenome | isolation source: saline water (ENVO:00002010), including
CGCGAAGGGACCGTTCGCGTCGCGTGCGGGTCGTTCGACTCGGTCGTCGACGAGGACGAGTACGGGAGCGCGGCGAGCGCGGCGAGCGCGAGCGCGAGCGCGAGCGCGAGCGAGGAGGAGGGCGATGGGTTCTCGAGCGCGCGCGATGAGGGAGACGCGACGATGACGCTGAGGAGCGTGTTGACGAGGAAACCGTCGGTGGCGGCGCTCAAAGCGTTGGGGACGCTGGGAAGGGGGGCGGGGAGCGATGAGGAGGAGGAGGGGACGAGGGCGAGGGCGGGGACGACGCGCGAGGGCGAGGACGAGGACGGGGTGTGCTCGCTGAGCGAATTCGCCATGGTGCTCAACGCGGCGGGATGGGTGCGTGATGCGATGGGATGCGATGCGAATGGTATCGAGTATCGTGTCGTCTCGCGCGGGCGCGGTGCGGTGGAGGACGCGAGGACTGACGCGTATTTTCGCGCGCGCGCGCGTTTTGTTTTTCGCGCAGGACACGGACGCGGCGGGACAGATGAGCGTGGACGTGATTGTGAAACAACTCGAACTTTTGCGAGGTAAAGTCTCGTCCGAGGAAGACTTGAGCGATGTGCTCGGATTTAATGTGAAAGCGGATCTCGTCGGACGCGCCGACAGCGCGGGTCTCGTGAGCGTGGGCGCGATCGGGAACGTGTTGTATCGAGGTTTGTCAAAGTCGAAGAGCGCGAGGACGCTTTCGAGCGACCGGGAAAGGTTTGAGGATGTTTTAGAGCGACGGGCGGTGAAGAACATCTCAAAAGTATTAGGTCACGGAGATGGCGACGACGCGATCATCACCACGAAAGATCTCAAGGCGAAATTGAGGTATTACGGGGTGCACTCGAGCGTGACGGATATCATCTCCATGATGACGCAAGCCGACATTGACGGCACTGGTATCGTCAGGGTGGGTGATCTCAGTCGTTTGTTGGCGCAGGAGCTCGCACAATTGCGAAGACTACTCACTGAAAAGACCGAAACGACCGTGAACGATCGGTTTAGGGTCTCATTAGACATGGACCGCGAAGACGGCGCGGCGACCAACCGTCTGTTGCGAGGCGAGGCTGAGTTTGGGGTACTTCAAAAGTTTCCCACGGCGCGCTCTGATAGGGAAAAACCGAAGCGTCTCGTGTGGGCAAAAGAGGATGATATGTGTTCTGTCTGTTTGTTTGACAAATCCGGCGCGATGATGATCGAAGAGCAAGGGCAACTGGTGTCTCTCCCGGCGAAACTCGACTACTTCACGGACGTCGACAGAGGCGTAGAAACCAGAACCATCGTCGAACTTCCCGCGCCTCCGACGCCGGTCAAAGTGCAAGAGAAGAGGGGGTTGTTCAGTTGTTGCTTCTCGTCGTGAGTCCACACCGATTAGATTTATCAGCGTTTAATATTGTTTGTAACTAGTCCAATCACGCAAAACGTCCAGTCCAGTGGTCACTGCGCGGCGGATGACCTCGAGCGCGCGCGCCGGCTCGTCCGATGACGCCCAGAAACACGCGCGAGGAGATTCGGCGACGTCGTTGGTCGCCTCGGCGGCGTCCACGACGGCCGCGGTGACGACGACGAGACCGTTCGAGATGTCAGACTTCGTCACCGTCGATAGCATCGGTGAAGGCTCGTATTCGAGCGTTCGTGAAGTCTTCTTGGCCGATAAACCGTCGGAGAGATACGCGCTCAAGGTGATGGATAAAGCCCACATCGTGCGCGAAGAGAAAGCGCGGTACGTGGCGACAGAGCGGACGCTGTTGGCCACTCGACTGCAGGATTGCGACGGGGTGGTGGCGTTGCGTTTTACTTTTCAAGATTACTACTCGCTCTACATGGGGATGGAGCTGTGCCCGGGAGGAGATTTGTATTGGCAATTGAAACGTTCGAAGAATGAGGTGATGGCGGAGGATAAAGTCGTGTTTTACGTCTCAGAGGTGATTCGCGCGGTGCAACAGTGTCACGAGCGCGGCGTGGTGCACAGAGACATTAAACCTGAAAACGTCTTGATAGATTCGAGCGGTCACGTGAAACTGTGTGATTTTGGAAGTGCGCTTGATTTACAACCCGCGCCAACCAGCGCGCTGACCGCAATCGCGGAGCAAATGAAGAAAAAGAAAGAGTCTCGCTCGAAGAAGCAGAATCGCGGCGCTTCCTTCGTCGGCACGGCGGAGTACGTAGCGCCAGAAATCCTAGAGGGATGCGAAGAGACTACAACATCGGTGGATTTATGGTCCATAGGCGTGATGACGTTTCAACTTTTAACCGGTCGAGTGCCTTTCAAGGGAAAGACCGAGTACTTGACCATGCAAGAAGTCTTGAAAGGTAAGTACACGTACCCGAGCTCGCCGAGCATTTCTCAGAACGCAAAGGATTTCATCGATAAACTCCTCGTCAGAAGTCCAGAGAAGCGACTCGGGTACAAGGACCTCCGCGCGATCCGGAGTCACCCATTCTTCGCCTCGGTTGGAGATTGGTCTACTCTCAGGGCGAGAGAAGCTCCGAGCGTTCTCTACGCCACGGGCGTCGGTTCAGACGCGACCGTGTCGGAAAGTGAGACCGATGGTGATAGCGACACGGATGATGACTGGAAAGCCCGCGTCTCCGCCGCGGAAGCGGCCTTAGCGGCGCTTTAGTGTACGCGCATTGTGCAAAAATGAAAGTTGGTAGCCTTCGCGCCTCGCCTCGCCTCGGCGTCTGCATTCTCGCGCGAAAAAATAGAAAACGTGCGCGTCAGTCGGTGCGATCGGCGCGGCGCACGAACCCGCGAAATCGATCGCCATCGAGCCTCATCATCTACGAACGAGTTGGAATCCCACACGACGCTTTCGCGAGGTGTCATGTCTAGTAGCTGTATGTGCAATCATCGGCTCGGACGCTCGAACGCGCTTCTCGTCTCCCCCGTCGCCCTCTCGCGCACGCACCCCTCACCGTCGTCCCACTCCAACGCGTCCTCTCCTCGCGCCCGCGCCTCGCACCCGCGACGTCGCGCTCTGCCGCGCGACAAAAAGATTCGTGACACTGGAAACCCGGCGGCGGCGCGCCCGGCATTGGACGCCGCGCGAGGCGCCGCGAGTGGGCGGTACGATCCGTGTGCCGGCGCGAAACGCGCGCGAGTAACGTCGATCGTCCGTTCCCACCGGCGCGCGCCTTTTGACCGAACGGACGCGATGGACGACGGCGGCGCGTGCGCGAGCGCTGAATGCGCGGAGCAACCCTTCGACGTGGCGTTCGCGCCGACGACGCACGTCTTCTCGGTCGGGCTGATCGACGGTAACATCGAGCAATGGTCTCACACCGACTCCTCGTGCACGAAGATCGAGACGCTGAGGAGAGTTCACGGGAAAGAGACGTGCAGAACGCTCGCCTACGTCGACGGCGGCGGCGTGTTGCTGAGCGGCGGAGCCGACGCGTGCATAGTGGCGACGGACGTGGCGACGGGGAGCACCGTGGCGAGATTAGAGAACGCACACGCGACGTCCATCAATCGCATCATCACGTTGAGTGGAAACGTGATCGCGAGCGGTGACGACGACGGTTGCGTAAAGATTTGGGACACTCGCGCGCGAACCGCGTGCGGAGAACATAAACCTTTCGTGGATTTCGTGAGTGACATGAAGTACGCGGGCGAAGACCGAAATGAGATTGTCATTTCCAGTGGCGACGGTACGCTGGGATGCCTGAATCTCAACTCGAACAAAATGGTCGGACAGTGCGACAACTTGGAGGACGAATTGTTGAGCTGTGAGATTATGAAGAATGGTAGAAAAGTTGTCGCCGGGTCACAGGATGGGATCTTGGACATTTTTTCATACGGTAAATGGGAAGATATTTCCGATAGATATCCGGGTCATCCACAAAGCGTCGACGCGATGGCGAAAGTGACGGAGGATATGCTCGTCACCGGTTCAAGCGACGGATTGATTCGCGTCATCTCCATCTTTCCAAACAAGATCCTCGGTCTCGTGGGTGAACACAGCGACATGCCCATCGAGCGTTTGACCATGAGCTTTGATAAAAATATGCTCGCATCCTCGTCCCACGATAAAACCGTAAAGTTATGGAAAGTGGATTGGTTGACGGAGGAAGGGGCTTGGGATGAGGACGACATGGAAGTCGAGGATGGCGAAGAAGATGAAGAAGATGACGACAACGACGGAAAGACGAAGAAACGGAAGGCTAAGAGTAAGGCGAATAAAAACAAGGCTGCTCAGCAGAAAGAAGAAGCCAAGAAAAAAACGCTAACCAAGTTTTTTGACGATTTGTAGTACCACACGAGCTAACAACGAGCATGGCTCGTTGTTAACTTTGCGTTTTCTAGATGAGGAAAACGCCTTTGCCTCGATACAAGTAGCCGTGCGCGGTAAGATGGATGCGCGCGCTCTTGCAAACGCGTTTGACGCCGTTTGGCCGGATGAGGACATCGACACATTTGGTCTACCCGCACTCGGCTTGAGCCCTCTCACTGACCAGGATAATCATGAAATGTCGAAAATGGCCATGGAAATGTTCGATTTCGAGTGCGACTGGGAGCTCGTGTTCAATGAGCAAGCTGAAGCTAAACCCAAGGATCTAGCGCAACATCGTCTCAAGAAGGACCGCGCGGTGGCGCTCACGAAGCCTCTGAAGAGTGCAAAGTCTTCTTCTAAATGGAGGGGTGTAACTAGGCATAAGATCACGTCTCGCTTTGAAGCACACATTTGGGACGCAAACTTTGAACGTAAACCTTCCTCGAGCCGGCGTCGGGGTAAGCAGATTTATTTGGGGGGGTGGAAACACGAACTGGAGGCCGCGAGGGCATACGACCTTGCCCTATTAAAGTTCTTCGGCCCGCAAGAGCCATGTTCTGGAAATTCCCCGCAAGAGGAATTATTCCACAAGCTGAATTTCCCTGAAGAGGATTATTCAGAGGAAATCAAAACGATGCAGGAGTATAGCTGTGCAGATTGGGTGGCACAGATCAGGCGACGATCATCAGGATTTGCTCGAGGAGTTTCCGCCTTCAGAGGCGTCACCAGCCACAAGGGGAAAAATTCGAAAGGACGCTGGGAAGCGAGGATAGGTCGCGTTCTCGGTAACCAGTACATCTATTTGGGTACCTATAAAACCGAGCTGGAAGCAGCGCGCTCCTACGACATCGCGGCGATCAGTTTCCGAGGCGAAAAAGCGGTGACGAATTTTCCCATTTCAAATTATACCGAAGAGGAAATCGCTCGCGCTAAACTCGGCGCGAAGATTTCCGAGGCGAAAAAGCGGTGACGAATGTCCCACCTCAAATTAAGACATTGTAACACTACTTCTATTGAAGAATCAATTTAATTTCATTGCATTTTCATTATAGATGCATCTTGATTGTACACGTATCGAATTATCGCGAACGTCTTTTTCTGCGAGAGGACCTCGATTTTCTGTTGTTTTGAGGAGTCTTCGAGGGGGGAGCGTCGGGAGTGTCGACGATTTCAGGAGTCACGACTTCGACGACATTCGCAGGGCCATCATCAAAGTCCGCAAACTCGGCGGCGACGGCATCGTTCACCTCTTCAACCTTGGGCGGCGGCCTCTTCGGCATTTGAGCGCCGCTTCTTCTCTGGGACTTCGGCACGTATTCAACACGCACCGGCTCAGCGCCGTTTGCACCACCGCGACCAGCGGCGGCGGCAGCAGGAGCCTCCGGCAACGTCGTCGTCTTGCGAAGAATCAACGTCTGCGCAGTCGTGATGATGTTGTTCGCGAACCAGTACAAGGTGAGACCGGCCGGAACGTTGAGAGAGAAGAAACCAATCATGAGCGGAAGAAACTTCAAAATGGCTTGGCTTTGTTGCTGCGCCGGATCGTCCGTCTTCGGTTGGGGGCTGATGATTTGCTGGGACACGTACTGCGACGCGACGAGCAAGACCGGAAGCACGAGGTAGCACGCGGTGTCGTGCCATCCGAGGGGGGGATGGCCGTCGACGAACGGCCAGAGCCAGGTGAAACCACTTCCCGCGTTACGAGAAGCGATAGAGGTCGGGCCACCCAAAGAAGGGATCCAATAGAAACCATCAGTCAGCAAACCCTCGGACGCAGCGTTGCTCAAAGCGCGATACAAACCGATAAACACGGGAAGCGTGGCGAAGACGGGCAAGCAACCCGCTAAAGGGTTGAAACCCGCCTCCTTGTACAACCGCGCCTGCTCCATCTGCAAGCGCTCCGGGTCGTTCGCGTACATCGCTTGGAGCTCCTTGATGCGCGGTTGCATCTTTTGCATCTGCATCGAGCTCTCTACCTGCTTCTTGGAGAGCGGAAACGTCGCCAGCTTGACGAGCACCGTCAAAACGATGATGGAAAAACCGTAAGAGTACGGCACTCTCCCATCCAAAACGCTATCGATGCCCTCGAGCGCGGCTTCCAATCCATCCGTAATCGGACCTAACCATCCTCCCTTCTGTATACCCGCCGCCTTTAACGCTTCCGCGTCGTTCACGTCTATCCCCGCCGTCGTCGCCGCGGCGTCCGCGACGTCAAACACCTTCGAAGTCACCAACGCCGCGTGCGCGTTCGCCGTCACCGCCTGCGCGCGATCCGCGAACTCACCGATCGTTTCGATCGCCCCCGCGCGCGCGACCACTCCGCGTCCTCGCGCCTCCGCGCGTCGCATCGCGTTCCCTCTCGGGACGCCGCCGCGCGAGGTCACGACTCGCGCGTTCATTCTTCCGGTCGCGCTCGCGCCGGTCGCCGGTCCCATCGCGCGGGCCGTCGACGCGATCACCGTCATCGTCGACGACGTGCGAACGCGCGTGTGTCGACGCGCGCGCGCGTGTGACGCCGAGGACGCCGCCGAGTCGAGGATTCGCCATTCGCAACCCTGTGCGCCGTGTGGATGACGTCGGCGGGTTTGACGAGTCATGACTCAAGGGTGAGTGGCTGGGATCGACCGCGAGACGCGCGAGGGCGCGGCGAGATGGACGTACGCGTCGCTCGTGGATGAACGGACGGTCGCGCGTGAGGTTTATACATTTTCGTTTCTTCGATTGACTCAGTTGACGGCGTCGTTGACGAGCGCCGCTTGCTCTTGGGCGTGAACGGCGGCGTATCCGGTGGCGGGGGACGCGGCTGGACGGCGACCGGCGTAGCGCACCTCTCCCGGACGCGATAAGTGCTTGAACAGCGTGCTCATTCGCGGTTGGACGTGGAACCAAGCGCCCATGTTCATGGGCTCTTCTTGGCACCAGACGACTTCGGCGTTGGGATAGCGCTTGAGCTCGCGTCCGACGAGATCCCAAGGGAACGGCGCGAGCTGCTCGATTCGGCAAATCTTCACCGCGTCGAGTTTCGACGCTTCCTCTCGACTTTCGTCGAGATCGTAATACACCTTACCGGAGCAGAAGATGACGCGTTCGACCTTGTCTTCGACCGGTGGATCCATGCTACGAGAAGTGCTCGTTTTATCCATAATCATGCGCTTGAAACGAATTCCTTGCAGCGAATCGTTGTCGTCGCTGTTATCAAACTCGTCGAGGTTTGACACCGCCTTTGGATGACGCAAAAGATTCTTCGGACTCATGACGATGAGGGGCTTGCGGAACTCGCGGTGCACCTGACGACGCAACATGTGGAAGTAGTTTGCCGGCGTCGTGACGTTGCAAATCTGCCAGTTGCACTCTTGAAGTTGCAGTCGACGATCCATGGCCATGTCGGGAATTTGACTCGGATCTTCGTCCGTCATTTGTAAGAAACGTTCCAAACGCGCGCTGCTGTGTTCCGGTCCTTGGCCGTCGTAACCGTGCGGTAATAACAGCGTGAGACCGCTTTGTCGAAGCCACTTTGCCTCCCCGCTGCTGATAAATTGATCGATGATCACTTGCGCGGTGTTTGCGAAATCGCCGAATTGAGCTTCCCAGAGGATCAAAGAGTTCGGGTGCTCAAGAGAATAACCGAGTTCGAAACCCAACACACCGTACTCGGAAAGCGAAGAGTTGCTCACAGTGAAGAAATTTTGACCTCGGCCAAGATTGCCGCTGTAGACGTTTCGCAGAGGAACGAGACGCTCACCAGAGATTTGATCGTGAATCAACGCGTGGCGGTGGGAGAAAGTCCCGCGCTCAACGTCTTGTCCAGACAATCGAACGTGGTTACCTTCGTCGAGCAGAGACGCAAAAGCCAACGCTTCTCCCATGGCCCAATCTATCCCTTCACCGCTGTCGACCATGGCGCGACGATTTTCGTACACACGCTTCACGACGCGATGCGGCGTAAAGCCGGCCGGTATCGTGGTGATGAGATGGCCAAGGTTTTGCAAATGTTCGTACGGAAGTCCGGTGTCTGCGATGCGCGACAACTGGTCTGGGCTTTTAAATCCTTGCCAATGCGATGCGAGCCAGTCTCGTTGTTTCGGCACGTAATCCTTGGACGATTCAAACTCATTTTCCATGATGGAGGTGATTTTTTCTTTCATGTTGATGAAATCATCCGGTGTGATGTGGCCTTCGTTGACGAGCTTGGCGCTGTACTGAGTCAATACGCTCGGATGCTGCTGAATAACCTTATACATGAGCGGCTGCGTAAACATGGGTTCATCGATTTCGTTGTGTCCATACTTGCGATAGCAGACGATATCGACCACCGCATCAGTTTTCCACTTCATTCTCCACTCGGTAGCGAGTTCCATGACCCAAGCGACGGCCTCGACGTCGTCGCCGTTTACGTGGAATACAGGCACTTCCATGCCCTTGGCCACATCCGTACAGTACGGACTCGAGCGCGAATACTTGGGATCAGTCGTAAAAGCGACTTGATTATTGACGACGACGTGCAAAGTCCCTCCGACACTGTATTCCGGAAGTTTGCTCATGTCGAGCGTTTCGTACACGATGCCTTGGCCACTGAAAGCACCGTCGCCGTGTAGTAAAATCGCCATGGATCGGTCACCCTTCGGGTCTTTTGCATGAAACTGTTTCGCGCGGGTTTTTCCCGTGACGACAGTGTTCACCGCTTCCAAGTGTGACGGGTTCGCCACGACTGAGAGGTGAATTTGTCCGCCGCGCAAAGTTGGACGATCGAAAGAAGTTCCGAGATGATACTTGACGTCGCCAGATCCAGTGTACGTGGAATTTTCATTCGGTAACTCATCGATGAGTTTTGGTCCACCTTTAAACTCGTTGAAAATCGTTTGAAGCGGTTTGCGCACGACATTCGCGAGAACGTTTAAGCGACCGCGATGCGGCATACCAATAGTAATCGCCTCAACACCCATCTCTGCCGCCTTGTCTATCGCCTCTTTAAAGCCGGGCACGAGACTTTCACATCCTTCTAAACCAAATCGCTTCGCCGCGCTATACTTGTTTGATAAAAAGTTTTCAAAAAGTTCGCCCCACGCCAACCGGTCCAAAATAATTTGTTTGCGCTCGGGGGAATACTGCTTCTTCCTCTCGGTCTCAATCTTTGCGCGAAGCCAGTTACACTGTTCGCGGTCCTGTATGTGCATGTATTCATATCCAACCGTTCCGCAATACGTTTCCTTGAGCCTCGTGAGGATTTGTCTCAACGTTTGCACCGGTCGGTCCTCGCTGAGGAATCCCTTCATCTTCCACGTTCCTATAAAGAAATCGCGGTCCATGTCATCCTCAGAAAAACCATACAGACTGGGATCGAGAGAGATCGGCATCGCTCGCTCTTCGAGCGCCAACGGATCGAGATTCGCGATGCTGTGACCGCTGATTTGATACGCCCGAATCAACATGATGAGACGCATCGACTCTTGAATCGTCTGCGCGTCCAGCGGCCGCCCCACCGCCACGGGCGCCGTGCCCGACGCCATCGCGTCGTGCATCTCCGACACCTGCGCCCCGCTCATCCCCGCATCCAACTGTCTCAACAACGCCGCCCACGACTCGTGCACATTCTTCGGATCCTTCCGGTACTCGTCCTCCATCGCCTCCAGATACGACGCGCTCGCCGCGTTTACGAAGTCGTCTCGCATCTCTCGATTCGGCGTCGGTTTCGGCGTCGCCGCGCTCGCGCTCGCCTTTCCTCTCGCCCCGATCGCTCGAGAATCGATTCGACGACGATCGAACGCGCTCGTCGCGCCTCGCGCGCGCGCGAACGCGCGAGACGCGTCCGCGACGTCGGCGAATCCGCGCGTTCGATCCATTCCCGGCGTCATTCTCATCGCGGGGACGCGACGCGCGGGGGGCGAGGACGCCGCGAACGCGCGCGATGTCCGCGAGAACACGCCGAGCGCGCGTCGACGCGCGTGCGCGGAGGACATGGCGGGACCACGCGAGCGGTCGAGTGTCGATCGATCGGTCACATC
>CEVZ01091246.1_pt1 | contig 10291 bp, 18 predicted proteins | sample 361371 | NCBI WGS metagenome assembly CEVZ01 (sample SAMEA2620217, study PRJEB7988) | marine metagenome | isolation source: saline water (ENVO:00002010), including
TTAAATGGCCAATTCTCTTTAGCAAAGAATATACCTTTATCGTCAACTTTAATGTAACGATCTGCTTCTATTAATGTAAATACCTTCATTGAGATCCTCCAAGTTTATGAGTATGGTCATTAGTATCAACATCAATATCTGCTTTAATAATCTTTGTCTCTCTTGCTTGGTTTAGCATTTGAGCAGCAGCAGATAAAACATTAATATTATTCTCGTTGTTCTTCACCATCTCATTCCTAAATGATTCAACAGCAGCACCAGTACCTCTCTGTTGTTGAGAATTCTCTATTAATAACATAGGTAACCATGTTACAGCACAACCCCACTCATCAACTGCTTCTCCTGTTTGTGGATTAGCACCTCTAATTTGTGTATACCATGAACAACCAAGTTTTTTACACTTATCTTGTATTAATGGACAGAAATCCTCTGGTTTTAATTGTGCCATAATATAATTATATATCTAGTCCAATTGACACATTATAACATCTAAGTATTGTATTGCCAAGTTAGATGTTGCTGTATATGTTCCTTGAATTTGTACTGTACCGCTAAATGGATGGTCATGGGGACCTCCAGCAGCACCTTGATCTACTCCACCAGTATTAGTCGCACCATCTCTTACCCTAGATCCTACATTACTAAATGGTGTAGCATTTGCACCACCAGTAGGTCCAAGTAAGTGTTCGTGACTGTGCTCTGGTAACTCAGCGATTGATAGAGTGTGGTCACCCACCACCTTTGGTATACCTGAAGGTGGTAGAATAGGTTCAGTATTATTTACAGTTATGTTTATATCTCTAACAGTAGATAATACTGTGGTAAAATCAAACACACCACCAGATCCACCACCTGTTCCTGTTACTACTCTAAGTGCTTTATTATTATATGCAGCATCTACTAACTGTGTCCATCCAGTTGGTGCAGATGCTTCCCAAAACAATTTCCTCGTTCCAGCAGGATACATCCAATAATACGAATTAATGGAATTACTAGCGTCTGCTAAATCAAATTGTACTCCATTGGATGTTAATCTTGCCATATCAACTGAAGGTGCATATTAGTACATCGACATACTGAAGTCTTAAGTCAATCTGTCCTGCTCCTGTAGCAGTAAATGTTGCTGATCCGTTGAAGGGGTGATCGTGTGGTTGTCCTATCTGTCCACTAGGAGATACCACATTACCTGTAGGTGAAGATCCTGACACCCTGAAGGTTCCACCTCCACCTGATGCAGATGCAGTACCACCAGTCAGTGAGTTGTGAGTATGATCTGGTATCTGTGAGATTGCCAGAGTTGTACCACCAACTGTACCAGTTACAGTAGTACTAGCACTGAACGGTACTGCCAGCGATGAGGTAGTATTGGGGAATACTTGAGAGAATGTTAATCCACCAGCACCAGAGGTTCCACCAAATCCAAACCCACCACCAGTTCCATTAACAAGTCGTAATGCTTTATCGTTATGTGAATTTTCCTTTACCCATCCAGTTGGTGCTGCTGCTTGGAAGAATACCATAGCAGCACCCTGCTCGACTACACCATACTTAGATGACAGTGAGGTAGAGTCTCCAAACGTAATTCCAGTCGCAGTTAATGTTGCAGACATTGTATAAGACTTCTATTCCTTTATTCTTTATTTATCACCTTTCTAGATCCATCATTTATCCAGAACCCATCTTCTGTCAATTCCCATCCATCATCCTGCATTGCTTTCCAACTACCATACCTCTCCATTGCTTCCTCAGTTAGATTCATCTTGATCCATGCGGGCCAAAGTTCCTCTTCAACTTGAGGCATTTGTAACTCCTTCCTACGTTCTAATGCATATTCACGATACATCTCTTGAGTCCACCCATCATTATATGGTGACTGTGCTTGTATCTCAGCATCCATCAACTTATAATCAAATAAGAGTTCTCTCTCTTTGTCTGGAGTATCAGTATCCCTGACGTAGACAGTCTTGCCACCATCAGGGGATTCGTAGATCTTAGACATTAGAGTTCTTCCTCACAATGTTTCTCCACAATCTCTTGAATTACTTCACTAAAAGCATTGCGTAATTCATACTCAATGTCATTCTTATCCTTCTTTAACCTAGTTACAGTAATAGGTGGAAGATCAAGAGTGGCAGTTATCTCCCATAATCCAAGTTCTTTGTTCTTGTTTGTTTGTATATCAAGCATTTAAACTTGCCTCCGCATAGTCACGATTGAATAGGTCAAGACCTTCTCTAGTCAACACACTGTTGTACATACTATCGAACGTCTTAACAGGTAATGTAAGAACATGAGCACCATATAACAAGCAACGTGATGCTTGATGTGCTTCTCTTAATGATGCTGCTAGAATCTTAGTCTCCATCTTGTGTTCCTTCTGAACACCACAGATTGCTTTGATTAACTCAACACCACTAAAACTGTTATCATTTAATCTACCAACAAATGGTGATAGGTATGTAGCACCTGCCTTCATTGCTAAACATGCTTGAGCAACAGAGAATACTAAGGTTACATTAGTCTTAATGCCACCATCACTCAATCTCTTACATGCCTTAAGTCCCTCAACTGTGCAAGGTACTTTAATAGTAACAGCAGGAGCAAGAGGATAGAATGTCTCCGCTTGTGCTATCATTTCATCAGCAGTCTCAGCAACTACTTCAGCAGATATACTCTCCATCTCAGGGAATCGTTCTGCAATCTCCTTAATAACCTCATGCTGAGTACGACCTGACTTCAGTATCAAGGTAGGATTGGTAGTGACACCATCTATTAGTCCAGTATCATATCTGGATGCAATAGCGTCAACGTCTGCGGTGTCTAAAAAGAATCTCATGTTTTTATTTGTAGTTGTACGGATCATGTTCCGTGGATTTCCTCTTCTGGAACCAGTCTCTAATCTTCCTCAGTAGTCTCTTCATTAGGAACCTCCTGTCTTCCTTCTGGTCCAATAAAACCGACAACCTTAGTTTGATTGTCTCTATTTCTATAACCAATGTTAGCAACGACATCCATAACCCTTAGAATATCCTTGACGGATGTTCCCTCTGGGCATCTAGTCATAATAAAATCAAACTTAGCAAAAAACTCATCGGCGGCATCCGTGAGTTCTTCCATTGTTAGGTTATCACTCTTCATTTGGTATCTTCTTTGTTGTCGTGACTATGAAGTACCTCAAGTGCTTTGAGTAATTCTGGAGTCTCCTCCCACTCCCAAGTGGACTCACGTCCTTTCTTGTCAGTAGTTTTAAATTCTCTTTTAGTCATACGACCTCCTAGTACCATAACAGTATATCATAAGAATAATTGTTCAGCAATACAATTCGCTACCTTCTTGTAAGTTTGAACACCTCCATGTGATAAATCCCTACCCTTATCAATGGTATGTATGTATTCACAATCTAAACTCATGTCATCAAAGAGAGTAAACTCAGCATCCATACCAAGTTGTTTAGCAATTTGCTGATATATCTCCAACATAGTTCTACCATGATGAGTGTAGCGTCTGTATGCTAATCCCAACATGGCAGGATCATCTCTCCAATTTCCACAATGAACTACACGTTCTTTCTGATATAATGGAGTTCTAGTATATGATGACCATCCAATAACAATTTTATCTGGTTTATACTGACTCAATAAACATGATAAATTATGAACGGAATATTGTGATGATGCACCACAAACACCCATGTTAACAACATATTGTCCAGTTATCTCACTCAACTGTGCTGCTATTGTATCCTCTTCATTAACTCCTACGCCAAAGACTAGGGAGCAACCAAACAAAACAATAGATTTCTTCCAGTTGATTTTGTTAAATTCTTTGGTACGATAACCATAAGAATTAGTTCTATATGTTATAGTCTCAGTCCTATACTTCCAATCTTTTGGAGCAGTCTTTAGGTTTGCCTTAAACTTCTCCTCACTATCTTGATCATGCCACCATTGATCATGCAGATCACATCTAGAATCCTCAACCTTAAAGATCTTCATGTAAAAACCTCAACATTATTAATCTTTGCAAATCTCTTTGCATCACTTATATCATTAACCATAGGTTCACCCTTCACATTAAGACTGGTATTCAATAACATTGGGCAACCAGTTTTACCCTTCCATAATCTAAGTAAATTATATAGGGGTTTGTTATCACGCATTGTGACGGTTTGTACCCTGCTAGTGCCATCTACATGCACAATACCTGGATATTTGTCAGGGAAACTACATTTTGCTGTGAATTGCATGTACGGTGATCTCTTTACAGGCAGATCAAAATATATCCTAGAATACTCTTCTAATATTACTGGAGCAAATGGTCTGAATGGTTCTCTACCCTTAATCTCATTCACCCTATCCTTAATTCCTATGTCTCTAGGATCTGCTAGTAAACTTCTATTACCTAATGCTCTAGGTCCAAACTCTGCTCTTCCTCTGGCAATACCACATACCTTGTTGTCTAACAAATGATCAACAATAACCTCATTATCATACTTAGATGTTATATTAACTCCTGTATATGGAGTATATGTAATATGCTTCTTCTTATGTGCTAACACTGCACCTATAGCAGATCCATTATCACCTGGTGCTGGCATGATCCATACATTTTTAAAGAATGAATATGCTTTAGGATTAGCAGCACAATTCAAAGCACAACCTCCCATTAAAACTAAGTTATCACTATTAACTAATCTCTTTGCCTTCCTTAAAATTGATTCAAATAATATCTCATATACATCTTGAGTTGCTGCTGCAATATCATGTATATTTTCCTCTGGTCTCCAATCCTTACATCCCTTATGAAGATTCTTCTTAAACTTAAAATCCTCACCAATAAAGTCATCAAACATTGCTTGCTTCAACTTATTAGAATCACCTAATGCAGACATTGCCATAAGGATATACTCTTCCTCATTTGGTTTTAATCCACACCTCTGAGTCATAGCAGTGTACCAAAGTCCAATGCTGTTAGGATATCTCTTCTGATACCTTAAAGTTAAATTATTATTATATGCTTCCCATATTGTTAAAGTCTGGAACTCTCCAATAGCATCAATAACAACTACACAAGCATTTCTAAATCGACTGGTATAATATCCACCACAAGCATGAGTATAATGATGACCATAAAACTTCACTGGTGCATCAATATACTCTGTAAAATTCTCTTTTAATCCTTGACCTGCACGTAACTGTCTTAACTGTTTTATGAATGGTCTTTCATACCAACAAACCAAATCTGGTTTACCATACTGAAGAGCATGATGTATAAGATTATCAGGTATTATTGGATCATTCTTGATACGACTAAATCTCTCACTCTCTGAGGCAAACACCAGACTATCATCTGCAAACACTGCTAGTGCTGCATTATGACTCTCTGATGATATCCCCCATGTTATCATTACGTTTCTCCCAATAACTAAGTGGCAGTGTCGGATCTGGTTTAGTGTATGGTTCTACTTGGTTAGCAGGACACATTGAACAAAATGATTCGTCTTCTTTATTTAAGAAGTTTTCTAATTCTTCATCACTACATTCTACCTCTAATGGTTTATATTTCAAGTATTCATCCCATTTCTCTGACAAATTATACTTCTCTGCTTGCATGGGAAGATACGCTAGAGGTGGACACTTCCATAACTTACCCTCATGTAGTTGTAAAGCATCCTTTGAGATACACTTCTCCCAACTCTTCCTAGGGTTATTATCCTCATATGGCATCATTCTATCACCAAACCCTTTATACTGTCTAACCCAATCTCGATTAGTAAAATCCCAAAACTCTACATGAACACCTAAACCATTCTTCCAATCCTTAGCAAGTTGATACCCACGCTTAAACTTCCTAACATAATTCATATGATCTATGCTATGAATTGATACTGCTAGATTAGAATGTGTTGCTAGTAGCATCTGTGGTAATCTAGGATGTAAATGCAAACCAGTTGCATTGGTTATTAAATCAATCTCAGTATATGGATCTGGGAACATCCCTCGAACCATGTATAATATATCTGGTAAATCCTTATGTAATGTTGGTTCTCCACCAAGTATAGTAAAAACCTTTGGTCTTATTCTCTTACTCCAAGTATATAACCACTCCTCACACTCATCTAATGTTATATTACCACTATGTCCCTGATTTGAGTAATGCGAACATCCCTCACATGTAAAGTTACAAGCATGAGTAACATGAAGTTCTAATTGTTTAACATCATATACCATCTATATGATTGTGCTTTGGAACATAATAATTAAAATTGATTATTATTCTACGATCTTCATCAGTACATGTAGTACCAGTATGCTTCATGAAGTGTGGGAACCTAAGTAATCTATTTGCTTTACTCTCAACATACTTACCATCCTCAAAGATAGTCTTACCATCATTTGAATTAACATAGTATATTGCTGTAATTGCTTCATCACCCAAGTCAGAGAAGTCTGTATGAAATGCCCAATCAAATATTATTTGTTCCTCAGTTTTAATAAGACAATTTGCTTTGATCCTAGCAAGACCAATAACCTCTTCCTTCTTGAGTATTGGTTTCATCAGATCAAATGCAGGACTAATGACATTATGATTAGAGAATATTTGATGTACTAACTGGAAGTGACCATCACCCTTCATTGAGATGCCATTCAACCAATTCCAACACATAGAATTTGCAATGTCACCTTTATCCAGGTTACCCATAAAGTAATCATAGATGATTTGATGTTCATCTTCTTGCAAATAATCATCAAAAATCTCAATCATCAATATACCCTGTCTCTTTTAACATATCAACTGCTTCATCCCAACTTGTCTCAAGTAACTGCATACAAATTGCTCTCCTTTTTATAGGTTTTGGTGTATAGTCTGAAGGAATTAATGCATGTGGATGAGATACATTCAAAAGATATGCTTGCTTTGAATGTGCCATGAATCTATCAGACTTTTTAAGATACTTATCATGGAATATAGCACCATCAGTCTGGTTAGCAATCTGAACTGTCTCAACATCCTCTCTTGGATGATAAAATTGTGTTACCATTTTATCGTCAGTCATATAAAAATTCACAATCGCTTCTATACCACTATCAGTATGTGCTGGTATCTTATGATTAACCTCCATCAACGAGAACGTACATCTATCTCTATACCTTGCAGGTATTACCTTCAATAAAGGATCTTCCTTTAATCTAACATATGAATATCTAATTCCAGCAAATCCCATCGGAGTATCAATACCATACTCAATCTTCTTACCAGTTTTAGTTAGTGAATCAATCTCAAATTCACGATTTAATCTCTTATACATGTCTATTGAAGTTTAAGGTCAATTAGAATCTCTTCTATAGTACCTGACACAACATCTTTAAAATGCTGATCATCTCTTATCTTATTATAACTTCCTGCCTCCGCAACAGTGTGCATAATATCTGGTCTACTCTTTAACCAATCAAGTTCATCACCTGATAACTGAGATATATCTCCACCCTTAATCTTCTCAAGAAGATTTAAGTATAAGATTTTCTCGTAACTATCCATTATTCAAACTCCTGTAGTATTCTAACTTATATGGAGCAACGAAGTCAACCACCAATACACACCTATAATAATCCTTAGCAACTGCTGGTTCTGGATTAACTGGTTGATGATTTATATTTGAATGATGTATCAACAATGAGTTCTCATCGCCTGGAATAATTATCTCTCTATCATCATTCTCTATGAGAGTACCATAGATTCTAGAAGGATTCTTGAGATAATATATCATCCCCAAATCAAAATGCTCATGCTTATGTGTGTTACCATAATTTATATACAATTGCCCATCATATAACTTCTGAGTAACACCCTTCATTCTCTTTGCCCAACATGAAGCAACCTTAAGTTTTCTAATCTCTGGATCACCAATTATATTAGAATAATTGTAGAGATGCTTCTTAACCAACTTAAAGAATAGTCTCCAAGTCTGCATATGGACTAACTTCCTACTAACCAAGTAATTAGTAACCTCAGTAGATCTATCCCACTTATCATCATGTTGCTTTAACTCATCATCAATCTCCCATAACAAATTCTCCCGATCATAATCACTCAAAAGATTATATGCTCGGTACAACTCATTCTCACAAAATGACCAATGAGTTATTGTTCTTTTATCTTCCCAAGGATCATGTGTCATATAGTTTCTTCCAATAACCTACAGGTAGTAATGGATCTGCTGGTTTGAAGTATTCTGCATTAGCAGGACACATTGAACAGAATGATTCTGCTTTGCGAAGGAAGAACTTTTTAATCTCAGTTTCATCTGAATCCTCACTCAATGGTACATACTTTAGATATGGATTCCATTTATCAGATAGATTATACTTCTCTGCTTGCATAGGTAGGTATGCTAAACCAGGACATTTCCATAGTTTACCTTGATATAACTGAACACACAAGCGTGATACACATACATCCCAACTTGACACAGGATCATTATCTTCATAGGGTTCCATCTTATCACCAAAACCCTTATATTGTCTTTGCCAGTGTCTTATAGAAGGTCTAAGTTCTACCTGAACACCTCTATCTATCCACTCTCGTGCCAACTCATAAACTGGTTTAAATCTATCCAAATACTTCTTATCTTCGTTACTATGTACTGATATTGCAAGTACAGTCTTAGTCTTCCTTAAAGGTTCATATAGATTAGGGTGTCTATGTAATAAGAATCCATTAGTAACTACCTCAGTATATGAATTTTGCCATCTCTTCCTTGTCTCCCACACAAAATCCCCCAGATCAGGATGGATACAAGGTTCTCCACCCATCAGGGTAAATCTTTTAGGTATAACTTTATCCTTCCAGTTATCCATCCACTCTATCGCAGTCTCCAATGATACATTACCAGTGTGACCTTGATTCATATAATGAGTACAACCCTCACATGTTAAATTACATGAGTGTGATACATGTAACTGGAACTCATGTGGTACTTTAAGCATTAGTTGATGTTCATTGATAGTATTACACGAGACTCCTCACTTCTATTTACAGGAACATAATGTGCTAAAGATGTTGGAAATACAATCAATGTTCCTTCCGTTACTCCTTCTGGTATATATTCTAAAACATTACCATCCATGTTACTAACATATGGTGCTACAAAAACAGTTGGTTGATGATGTTCAGGATCAAACTTCAAATATAAAACAGAACTAAAACCACCAAACCCATGATTGTGAACATAGTGAGTATGCTTCTTCTCATACTGTTGGAACCATGCGGAGTTTATTCTCAACTGCTTGTCTCCATATCCAAAATCCTTTTTAACTCTGATAAGATCATCCATAAGGATTCCTTCAAGTAAAAAATGATACTGACGATTACTATCATAATCACTCAGTTGATCACCCTCTACAAAATTCTTTTTAAATCTATCAAATATCTGCCATAGTTGTTCCTTTTTAGAATCCCAGTCATTTATCTCACCACGCCAAAAAGGAATAGCAAACTTCTTCAGATAAGGACCAGAATAATCATCATCATACATTATTGCATATCCTCCAAATAATTTATTACACTCTTCCTTACTCTCTTCAACTCCAACATGTCTATCCCCTCCGACTGTGCTTTAGATCGAAGTTTATGGGTGATCTCTTCACTCAGAATAAACTGAAGTATAAATTGTGATGCTTTAGACATTGTAAAAAGTGTACTTCAAAAACAATTCTTCACCTAAATGTACCTTCCGTAAAGTTTTGATAAAATATTTATCATCCTCTTGCCACTTGACACAGTTAGGATCATCAGAATGATTTATAAACCCACCCAAAGGTGTTCTATAGATAACCTCATCAACAACAATATGGGACATACCAAGAACCATACCAGCAGGTATTTCCTCTAATGCAAAGATACCTTGTCCTGCTACAGGACTATCTTTAACATGTAGTCTACTTGGTAGTGCTTGGTACATACTCTAATTCCTTGACTAAATCAATTACTTGTTCTCTAATCTCCATCAGTTCATTATAGCACTTCTGGTTATGAGCACAACCACGTAATTGATGATCTGCTTTGTATAATGATTCTAAGAATAAGGTCTTACCACGATCCCACTTCTCAGATTTAGTTTCATTGTCAGGTATGGAGTTTTGATCTTTCATTGTTTTAGTTTAAGTCCACCGACAAGTATTCGTTTAGAATCAGAGAATTGTGCTGAATGTTCTGAGTCGGCAGTGAATACTAACATTCTATTTCTCTGTGGTATTATATGATAATCCTTATCCTCATGTAAGATAGTTGC
>CEVZ01005621.1_pt1 | contig 10282 bp, 3 predicted proteins | sample 361371 | NCBI WGS metagenome assembly CEVZ01 (sample SAMEA2620217, study PRJEB7988) | marine metagenome | isolation source: saline water (ENVO:00002010), including
ACGCGGGTTGCGCGCGGCGAGCGGCGAACGCGCCACGCGCCGCCGCGGCGTCTTGGAGGCGCTCGCGAAGCGCGCGCTCGATGGACGAGGCGTCATGGTCGGAAACATCGTTCGGTTACCGTTGTTAGGCACGAGCGCGCTGTTCGAGGTGACGTCCATCGAACCGAGAGACGCGTTCGGGGACGGACGAGGCGCGGAGATTTCTTCGAGGACGCGCGTCGTCTTGCGCCCGCGAGACGTCCCCGAGGGAGCGAAGACGAACGACGGCGAGTCTGCCTCCGGTTTCGATTCCGATTCCTCGGATTCCGACGACGTCGCGAAATCGGCGGTGAAACGCGCGTCTCGCGCGGCGTCGTCCCAACGCGTATCGTTTGAAAGTCTCGGCGGCGTTCGACACCACGAGGCGGCGCTTCGCGAGCTCGTCTCTCTACCCCTCGAGCGACCCGAGGTGTTCACGCGATGCGGCGTCAAACCGCCTCGCGGTGTCCTCTTACACGGTCCACCGGGAAGCGGTAAGACGCGTCTCGCGCGCGCGGCGGCGCACGCGTCGAATGCGAAACTCTTCGTCGTCAACGGTCCCGAACTCGTCGGCGCGCACGTCGGCGAGAGCGAAGATGCGCTTCGAGGCGTCTTCGCCGCGGCGATCGAGTCCGCCCCGAGCGTCGTTCTGTTGGATGAATTGGACGCCATCGCGCCCGCGAGAGAACAGAGCGCGGCGAGCGATGACATGATGTCGTCACGCGTGGTGGCGACGCTGTTATCCATCTTCGACGGCGGCGGGAAGGACGCGCTCGAGCTCAATCGCGTCGTCGTCGTCGGGACGACGAACAGACCGGACGCCATCGAGCGCGCGTTACGACGACCTGGACGGTTCGATCGCGAGCTCGAAGTCGGGGTGCCGACGCCGGACGATCGTTTGGAGATTTTACGCGCGCATCTTCGAGGATTGAATCACGATTTATCCGACGCATACGTGAAGGACGTGAGTCGACGCGCGCACGGTTTCGTCGGAGCCGACGTCGCGGCGTTGTGTCAACACGCCGCAATGCGCGCGTTGACGCGCGTCATCGAGCGCACGGAGCGCGGAGATGATGAGAACGCCACCGCGACCGACGTGGACGACTTGACGCGCGCTATGGACGGCGTGCGGCTCGAAGAAAAGATCACCGAAGAAGATTTTGAAGTCGCGCGCGTCAAGGTGCGTCCGAGCGCGCTTCGCGAGGTGGCCATCGAAATCCCCGACGTGCGATGGGATGACGTCGGAGGGTTAGATGACGTGAAATGTCGTCTGAAGGAGGCCGTGGAGTGGGCGGAGAAGCACCCAGACGCGATGAAACGCGTCGGCGCCTCGCCGCCTAAGGGCGTCTTGCTCTACGGACCGCCCGGCTGCAGTAAAACCATGTTGGCACGAGCCGTCGCGAGCGCGTCCGGACGTAACTTCATCTCCATCAAAGGGTCAGAATTGTTCTCCAAATGGGTCGGGGATTCAGAAAAGGCGGTGCGAGCGGTGTTCGCGCGCGCTCGAACGTCGGCGCCGTCGGTGATTTTCATAGACGAGGTGGACGGCTTGGCGGGCACGCGAGGCGGAGAGGGACACGGCGCGCCGTCGGTGCAAGATCGCGTCATCACGCAGCTTTTAGGAGAAATGGATGGGTTATTACCGAGCGCCAACGTCACCGTCGTCGCCGCGACGAACAGACCGGACCTCGTGGACGGTGCGCTCTTGCGTCCGGGTCGCTTCGATCGTCTCATGTACGTCCCGCCGCCGACCTCTTCGGAGGACAGACTCGCGATTCTTCGCGTGCAGTTCAAGAGCACCCCGCTCGCGGACGACGTGGACTTGAACTTGGCGGCCATGTCCACGAATGGGTACACCGGGGCGGATTTATCAGCCATCTCTCGCGAAGCCGCGCTCGCCGCGCTCGAGGAAAACATCGACGCCACCGTGGTGTGCGCTAGACACATCGGCGTCGCCATGGGTCGCGTTCGCGCCAGTCCCGCGCCTCGACCCGAGTTGCTGGAAATGTACGAAAAGTTTCAGAGGATGTAGTTAGCGCTAGTGCTATTGTAGTCATTGTACAACCCAGTTGACGAGACGAGACGCCTACTATGCTCTGTTCACGTCGGCTTGCCATCGATGCAAGAGATAATTCGCCACGACGGAGCGTCCACCGGTCGACGTCGTCGCGGATTCATCCGCGTCTCCGCCGAAATACCCATTCGCTCGCGTTTTCAACGCGCGCAACGTCTCGTTCTTGGTCGTCGAGATGGTGCGCATGACGGATAACACGGTTTGATTGAGAGAACCCGGGAGGGCGACTTCCAATTTACCCAATGCCTCGATGGCGTCGTCCACGGCGGCCTGCGCGTTCGGATCGTCGTTCGGATCGAGCGATTCAAGCGCCGGCCCGATGAGCGTGCGCATGAGCGGCGCGTGGACAACGGCGTGATCCAAGACTTCGTCGAGTTTGTATCGCGCCTTGTGCGTACCTCGAGAGCTCACCGTGCCCATCGTTCCGGTGCCCATGGACGCGATGCTGTCGATCGTGTCATCGTCGGTGTGATCCGATGGGTTGGCCATGCGAATCGTGCCCCCCATGGATTGGTATATCGAGCTCCCGCCGTGATCGGACGCGACCTCGGCGTTGTGCGTCTGCGCGCGTTCCGTCTGTTGCGCCGCCTGTTGCTGCGAAAATTGTCGCCCGAGGGAATCATCTCCGAAATCCCACGACGGCGTGCCCTTCGTTCGATTGATTTTAGATTGCGCGAGCGCCACCGCGGGATCATTCGCGTTCGCCTCCGACTCCGTCAACGCGACGTGCTTGTCCACTCGTCCTTTCAACGTCGCGATGGCTTTGTCGTCGAAGAGCTGCACGAAGGGATGGTCGAGCAACTCTTCGGCGCTCGGTCTCGCCTTGGCGTCTTTTTGCAAACACTTGGCGACGAAATCTCGAAAATCGGCGCTGAATCTACCGTCCTCCGGTAATCGAGGCGGATCTTGCTTCGGAATCACGAACAATACGCGCATGGGATGTAAATCCGAGTGCGGCGCCGCGCCGAGCGCCAACTCGTAACACGTGATTCCCAAACTCCAAATATCCGCCTTTTCATCGTACCCTTCCCCTCCCTGAATCACCTCGGGCGCCATCCAAAACGGCGTTCCCGTGAACGTCTTTCTTCGCGCCCCCAGCGTGTGCGTCATCTGTCCGCTCACCCCGAAATCCGCCAGTCTCGCCTCGGCGTCCGCCGTCAGCAGCACGTTCGCCGCCTTGACGTCACGATGAATCTTCCCCTCATCGTGTAGATACGCCAACGCTCGCAACACGTCCCGCGTGATGAACGAAATCTCACCCTCTCCCAATCCTCCCCCGTTCTCGCTCTCCGCCGCCGATTCATCGACGACGTGTCTCGCGCTCCCGCCCGCCATGTACTCCATCACAATGGCCAACTTGCTCGTTCCCGGCACGAGCGTCGACGCGAGGTACTTGGTGACGAACGGACTCGCGCACTGCGCGAGAACGGTAATCTCGCGCTGAATGTCGGCGACGTCGTCCTCGGCGTCCTCGAGATCGACGAGCTTGACGGCGACGATGTCTCGATTCGTGAGGTCGAGCGCTTTGAACACCTCGCCCGTGGCGCCGCGTCCGACGCGCGTGAGGAGGGCGTAGCGATCGTCGACGACGGGACGGTCTTCAGTCATGGCGACGCACGACGCGCGAGAGAGGTGCGAGGCGCGCGACGACGTGTGCGGAGGCGATGGATGGATGGGACGTGCGGTTGAATTTCAGAGCAGATTTCTAACGTTTTGCGCGACGACGGGCGCGCGCGGCGAGACTCACCAATCGAATCGTTTCAACTGCGCGGTGGCCTCGGTGAGATCTTTTTGAACCTTCTTGCGGCGGTAAAAGATGGGACAATCGCGAGAGGTGCACAGGACGTCCTGGTGAAGCGAGCCTTGGCACCGCTGGCACTGCGTCCAGAGACGGTTGAAATCCTCCTCGAGGTTGTTGACCGAGGACAGCGCACTTCTGAGGTGCTGCGATTCGTTGCCGAGACAGCTTTTACAGAGCGCCTTGGAGAGCTTTTCGTCGGCGATCGGGGCGCGGCATCCGACGCAACTGGGACGAATCTTGGCGAATTGCATGATGCCGCCCGCCTTGACCGTCGGCGTCGGTTGCGCGATGCGACGCGTGTGCTCGCCGTGTAATAGCACGGAGGCGGCGTTGTGCACGATCGGTTCGAAAATACGGAGCAACGGCTTGGTGAGGAACTGGTCCAGGTAATGTTTCGTGTCGATCGGTAGGTTGTGCTCCAACGCGTAAATAGGATCCTCTGATTTTTCGTACGCCTTGGCGTTCTTCGCGGCTTTGATGATGACGTACGCGATACGGTCGCCGACCACGGGCGCCGTGGCCGGGTCGCGCTGGCGCATGCGCTGCGCGAGCTCGATGTGCGCCATTTTCACGCCGTATGAGTCGGCATCCTTCGTGAAACCCTTCGTGATGACCAACTGCGAGAAATCCAACTTGTTTTGCAACAAATCCGCAATCGTGTTCTGCACGTACTTGATGGCACCCTGTTCGTCTCGTTCTTTGAGAATCTTTTCGAGAACGGTTTCGATGACTTGACGAACGAGCAAACAGTTATCGCGACGGACGGTCTCGATACCCTTGGTGTCCATTTTGTCGTATTTTTCCGTGTTCGTCCACAACAAACCGGCGTAGCGCTTCTTGCTAATTAAGAGATACGGCCAGTACACCTTTTCGAATTCGAGTTTGATGGGCTTCAAGAACGTATCGGACACGTACACAGCCGCTTCTTCACCTAGTTTCATCGATTCCGCCAAATCGGGCGTGTTAAACTTGATCATCACGGAATCGGTGTCGCCGTAAATGACTTCGGCGTCGCCCGTGTATCCGTTCACCGTGCGATACTTGTCTTCAACCATCTTCTTCGTGTGATCAATCATCGTGCGACCGTACGCGGTTGTTGACGATGAAATTTCAAGGCACGGCAATTGACCGACGGTGGCCCCGGTGAAACCATACACGGAGTTGGCGGAAATCTTCAGCGCGAGCTGACGACCGTCCAACACGGCTTTTTGGAGCGGATCCGTCGCCTTTTTCAAATCCGCCTTGGCGCGCTTACGGGCGCCCAACAATTCTTCTAAAATTTCTGGTAAAATCCCCTTCGCTTTCGACGCCTTGACGAACGTGTCTCCCGCGGGAGACGTCCCGATGTCCTCTGGGTTCATCTTGCTCACCATGCTCTTCGGAACCAACGTCGAGTAGCACAAGTTGTGAGCCATCATGATTGACGGATACAGCGATGCGAAGTCGAGCGTCGCGATCGGCATCTTGTAGTAACCAGACTTGGCTTCTAAAACGGTCGCACCCTCGTAGGCGACACCACCCTCCATTTGCACGTTTCCGCCGCCTTGCTTGGCGAGGTACGGAATCAACATGTTGCGCTGTCTCGCCTTTCTCAAAAGCTGCGACATGACCTTGATGGACTGACCGCGAGTGAGCAAGTAGTTGAGCGGCACACCGGTCACACGCGCCATCTCGATGTAGTTGTACATGTACATCAATTTGTCTAACAAACGCTGCGGCAGGTACGCATCCTTCAAACAGTACACGGCGAGACGTCTCCGCGTCTCAGGCGTACCGTTTTGAAGCTCTGAAATAGCGCTGTAATGCACGTCTTCCTTTTGTTCTCCCAGAAAGTGGGCCGATACAGCGTTCAGTGAGTACGAAGACAGCTTGTAGTCGCGCTGAATGGCGCGAAGCATATCAAATTGCACGCGGCCTTCGCAAGAAATTTCCTTGCTCTCGTGCGTCCCGTACGCCTTAGACGAAAACACCGTGTCTCGCATGCGCACCTTCGTGCCGATCATGCGCCCCCAGTACGGAAAGTCGGAAACACCGAGCGTCTCGGCGCGGTCTAAAAGGTACGGGAAATCGAAATTCACGATGTTGTAACCAATCAACAAATCCGGGTCGCACCCGCGGAGAAAGTTGCCCCAGTTTCTCAACAATTCTCTTTCATCCTTAAAGCTCAACACGTCCGCACCGACGATCGGCGCGCACGTGTCCAACGTCCACACGGCGCGGATGATCGGTTTATCGCTCCCTTGCTCCGTGACGAGAGTCGCAATCTGAATCACCGGATCAAACTTGGCGTCCGGGAAATGGCCTTTACGACCGGCGCACTCGATATCGACGGACAAGATGCGGAACGGCGCAAGCTTGGAGTACTCTCCCTCGGCGGGGTGCGAGATGAGCTTATCGTACGAAATGTCGACCTCAATTTGACAGTGGGACGTCTTCTTCGTGCGCACCGTGTACGAGTTGACGGGGAACTCGATCCAGTTCCCGCCGACGACGCCGCAATCCACCATGAAGCGCAGCGCGTACACGATGTTGGACTCAAACGTGGGATATGTCGTGAACGCACCGTCTCGCACGCCCGGAACGCTGAACCCCTTCTCCAAGATTCCTCGCGCCGCGCTCACCATGTTGGGCAGTCCCATGGTGACCTTCGCGACCAACCGATCCTTCGTCTCGCTGTAGTGCATCAAACTCTGCTTCCGATCGAGCGAGACGCTGATGACGCACACTCCCTGCACATTCTTCCTCGACGCGCTCACTTCTTCGTTCAATCGTCGTCTGAACGCGTCGCAATCCGCCTCGCTAAAATTCTCCGGCACGGCGCAATAAAAGTACGGCTCAAATCCGTGCACGTGCGCGCACACGCTGTGCCCATCGCCCGTCACCCCGAACATGCGCACGACCGCGGCGTCACCCTTCGACCGCCTATCTCCCAACGTCTCGTGCGGTTTATCCACGACGTAATCGATATCCAACTGTTGAAACAACAACCCGTCCCGCGTCGCGTCCACCGGTTTCGCCAGCGGCTTTCGCACCCAATTCTCCCGGTCCGCCGCCACCGCGTTCACCCCCGTCCCCCCCCCGGTCCTCGCGTACACCTCCTCCTCATCAAAATCCACGTCATCATCGTACTCCTCCGCCCCACCTCGACCACCACCGACGTCATCGTCGTCGTACGCGTTCTCGGCGTCTCGCACCAGGGCGTCCTCGTCGACATCATCGCGTTCGACGCCACCGTCTCCGCTCCCGCGCGCGTGTTTCTGCGCCCCGTTCGACGCGGGATCCGTCGACGCGCGCTTCATCCGAGCGCGTCACCGGACGCGGAGACGCGCACGAGCGTCGTCGTGTGCCATCCATCCATCGCTCGCGACGACGACGGATTTTTCAAAATCCATCCCATTCGTCTTTGTTCCGCGCGTCCGACTCGTTGATATATTTCGTATTTCGGTCGCGCGCGTGACGAGAGCCAGTAGTCTATCACTTTGAACCGCTATATATATGTAGAACGGTGATGCCCGAGGTGTGTCGGAGAAACGACCGACCGACCGCGCGATGGGTGTCGGTGTCGAGAACGAGAGGCGGTCGTCAAGTCACTGACTCGACGGTTCATGACTCGTCGATTGACCCCCACGCGCGCGACATCATCGCGCCCTCGTCCGTCACCCGCGCGTCTCTTCATCGTCTTCGAGACGACGCAGTACACCGAATCGTCCCCTCTTTTTCCCCGCGCGCGCGCGCGTAACAATAGACACACGACCGGTCGTGACTCACCATCGAGTCCCCTCGGTGGTGCATCCATCGCGCGCGCGCGGATGGAAGGTTCGACAGTTCGGGACGACGCGCGCGCGAGCGTCCCGGGGGCGAGGCGAGCGCGCGCGAGGCGAGGCGAGCGCGCGGGCTTTTTTTTTTGCTCGTTCGCCGTTCGGTCGCCGATCGGTCGCCGATCGGACGGGAACCGCCGCGCGCGGTCGTTCGTCGGGGACCGCGCGCGAGGACGCGCGGAACCGCGGTCACGGAGATTGTCGGTGGTCCGCGGCCATCGGTCGAGGTACGGCGCGATGCGGTCGGTGATTCGCGCGCGAGCGCGCTCGTGACGTGAGGAGTATTTCGTGCGATGGGTGTCGCGTCTCGTCGCGACGCGCGCGCGTCGGCGCGGTGTCGACGGGGGGTGGGAATTCAATTAATTCGCGCACCCGCGCGGAGTCGTCGCGGGGGGATGAGGACGACGTGTCGTCGCGACGACGCGCGCGTGCGACGCGCGATGATGGGACGATGCGCGCGTGGTGGTATCTCTCGCGTCGTTTGCGTCGTCGCGCGCGTCGTCGCGTCGTCGCGTCGTCGCGCGCGTCGTGAGACGCGTCGACAATAATCGCTCCGTCCCCCTCTCTCTGTGTCCCGGGGGACTGGGGAAAAACCAGAGCGCGCGAGGAGAAGACGCGACGACTCTGTGCGCGAGGGAACGGGGTGGTGAATGAAAGGAGTACAAAAAGAGAAGAAGACGCGACGCGACGCGACGCGATGCGAACGAGCGACTGACGAGACGAGACGATGACGCAGGCGATGGACGCGTCGACGTCGGGGCAGTTGTTGCCCGGCGTGGCGGGGAAGCGGTGCGCGCACTGTAACACGCACACGACGCCGTTGTGGCGGAACGGACCGGATGGGCCGAAGACGTTGTGTAACGCGTGCGGGGTGAGAGATAATAGAAGACACGCCAAGGCGAATCGAGTGCAGAAACCGTCTGCGCCCAAGGCGCCCAAGGCGAGCAAGTCTAACGGGAAGGGTGGCGATAAGAGGAAGCGCGGGGATGCCGCTTCACCGGGAAGAGGGGGTAAGAAAGACGCGAAGAAAGCAAAGCCGGCGCGCAACTACTTTGCGCAAAAGGTGGACATTCATGTGCCGAGCTTTCACGAGGTCGCGGATTATGAAATGTCGCACGCGGGGGGATTCAGACAGCCGAACGCGTACCTGCGCGAAAACGTTGCCGATCACCAGCTCAACCGTTACGGACCGGGAACCGCCGCGCCGATGTATGAAGCGACGCCGGCCGACTTTGAGTGGCTCGAACACATGAACTCGGAGCCGCTCGAAGGGAAGGGGACGGTGTGCGCGACGACGCCGAACGCGCAGTACATGCGCCCGGAACACTTGGAGAAGCTCTTTGACACGTTTGAAGAAACCTCTTGGGCTTCATCCGCGATTCCGACGCAAGAACAGGCGGCACAGGTTGTGCTCGGGAGCGTGTTCGGTGCGGTGAACACGCCGGAGAGCAAAATGGAGGATGTTTTGCACTGGGCCTCAAACGCGCAGTTGGGCGACGGACAGCTCGTCAATTTGAAGTCTGAGGTCGAGGGTTGGAATCCGTTGGATTTGCACGACGAAAACTCGAACCAAAGCTCGTCCGAGACGGCCGCGCCGTTGACACCGAGCGGAAGCGCAGAGTTTTTGCTCAAGCGTACGTCTCAGTCTGGAAGCATTCCGTCTGAAAACGGCGATGATGACTCATCGACGCAATCCGCCGACGATTTGATCGAACGTCGGCTCGCGTCGAACACGGATCGTCAGCAGTCGGAAAACTTAAAGAGCAGTGATCTCGACACCCGCGCCCAAGTGGGAAAACTGCGTCGCGCTGGATATTTCTTTTCCAGACGCGTCGCGCAGGTGTCGCGCCCCCGGATTGGTGGCAAGAGTGAGCTCAAGAACGCAATCCAAACCATTAACCAAATCAACGAGAAAATTTTCAAGATATGCAAACACGCCCCTTCTTTTGAGGTGATTTGCAAAGTCTACCGTTACTGGCTCAAAAAGCGTTGGAAGAATGGAGGAAAACCTCTTCTGAAGCGTTTTGATCCGGTGCCGCCGTTGCGGCTCAGAGAGCGTCCAGAGGTCGCGACGGAATCAGAGCAACTCGCTTATTTATTCTGTTTCAATCTCGAGGCGGTTTTCAGGCAGCAACAGGAACGAGCAGTCAGAGTGGAACAGGCCGAGGCGCAGAAAAAGCGTCGCCGCCGTCCTTGTTTCAATCCCGCCGCGACGAAGCGTCGACGTCGCGTCCAAGCCGCGATTGACGACGCGGTGTCAAAGCCTCTGACCATCTCATTCGAACCGCTCGACGAACTCTTCGCGCACGGCTGGGAAGTGGTCGAGTACCAACCCAAGCCGGTCGTTCCGGTCAAGGAACAGAAGACGCCGAAAAAGGAACCAACCGTCAAGAAGCAGAGCAAACCCGCCGCCGACGCCGCTCGGTTGCCGACGCGTTCGCCGAAGTCCGTCAAGGCTGAAAAGCTCGAGTCTCCCATCGCGGAGAATGCGGTCTTCGACGATAGCGTTGGTCGCCGATCGGACGCAAAGTCCGTCAAATCACCGATGGGCGCCGCCGCGGCAAAGGCGGG
>CEVZ01039713.1_pt1 | contig 10261 bp, 9 predicted proteins | sample 361371 | NCBI WGS metagenome assembly CEVZ01 (sample SAMEA2620217, study PRJEB7988) | marine metagenome | isolation source: saline water (ENVO:00002010), including
AATAAATTCATTTTCAGAAAAATGCATAGAAAAAGTAATTGCTAATAAGGAGAGAATAAATAAAAATTTAAAAAATACCCTTATGCTTGTTACAGCACTCAACCCAAAAATTGGTTATAACAAAGCAGCTGAAATTGCAAAGATGGCCCACAAAGAAAATATTACCCTCAAGGAGGCTGCCTTGAAACTTAATTATCTAAATGAAAAAGAGTTTGATTCAATAGTTGATGCAAAAAAGATGATAAAAATAGACTAATTACTGAATAGATCTATAATTTTCTTTGGATTGAATTCTTTTTTTAACTCATCCCCAAAAAATTGTTTTATTGTGTCTGGGTCTACAATAATAGATTTCTTGGTTTTAAGAATTTTCTTAACACCTTCATTAAATAACTTTTGCTTTAAATCCTCAAAATCATAGCTAATCTTTGTGTCATCTAAAGGGCCTCTAATTTTAATTCCTAAAGCTGGGAGGTCTTTGTATTTCTTTGTTTTAAAATAAGATTTCGTATCTAATAACAAATTATTTTTAACAATGTTATATCTGCCACTTGAATCAACATTGAGATTATCATGATATGCCTTTAGAGAATCAATATTAAACAGACCATTACGAGTATTAAAAACCATTTTAATAGCATTAAGATTTGATTCTTTACCAAAATTTCTTTTATTAATTATATCTATTAGACTCTTTAAATTATCAACTTTATCCACGTTACTAGCTATCTTTGATATATCAACACCAGTTATTTTTATTTTGCCTATATTACATTTGCCTTTAGATCTTAGGTTATTGGTTAATTTTACAAAATCATTAGATTTAAAATCTAACTTAAAATCTGCAAAACAATTTGCATAACCATCATAAAAGTCAATTTTAGTAGACCCAAAATAATCTTTTTTTATATAAAATTTTTTTACGGTCAATTTGCCATCCAACGCTTTTTTTCTTAAATTAACATTTAAAAATCCCGAAATGGGTGACTTTTCAAAATTACTAACAAAATTTTTTATATAAATTTTATTTTCAAAAAAATTCAAATTAAACTTAGTAAAATTGAAATTAGATTTAAAAAAATTAATTTTTTCTATCTCAAAATCTAAATTTATTAAATTTTTTGCATTAGTAGCATTTACATAATGTCTAATTTTATTTTTGATTAGATTACTTTGTGCAATATTTGGAAAAATTTCATCAAGATTTAAAAAACTACTAAAAGCTTTTCCATTTATAAAGATATTGTTATCAGATATTGATAGTTTTCCTTTATAATCAATTTTATTTCTTTGATTAATTTTCTGTTGAATTATAAATTTAAAAGAATTTGAAATATCTTCAGTGAAGTCAAAAATTATTCTTGATTTTAATTTAGAAAAATCAAAGTTTCCATTAAATTTGATATTTCCCTCACTCTTTAATATTATATCTACATTTTCCACTGAATCTGATCTAAAATTAAGAACCCCGTCATTAATTTTTATAACACCAAATTTATTTAAGAATGACTTGAGCTTCTCAACAGGAATTACGTTAGAGTTATTCACATTAATTCGTAAATTATTATTTGAAAAATTATTAGAATCACCATAAAATTTTACAATAGGTGAAAAAACTTCTAATGAATTTACTTCTGGAATAAAATTAAGAATGGATCTCCAAGATATTGTAATATTAATTTTACTGGCTAATACTTCAATTTTTTTATTTTTGTCTAAATATTTTACAGAAAAAATATTTAATGTTGGATAAGGAATAAAATTTACATTAACGTTTTTGTCGAAGGTTAAATCTATTTCGTATTCATTTCTTACCTTGTCCTCGACGTACGACACAATTTTTTCTTTATCCAAAAAAAACGGAGTTATTGCTACAATTAAAAAAAATAATGTCGATACAAAAAATAAAAGCTTAATAAATTTAGGCACTAGTTGTTAGACTTTAAGTATCTTGGTCTATGCGGGCCAGACAAAATTATAAATTGCTCTTCATTTTTTTCATTCCTGAAAGATAGAAAAGAAGGTGATTGATTTTGATTTTTCCAAAGATCATAAACTTGAAATGCTTGATTGGCATGTCTCCTGCCTTTAAACCAATCATCATCAGCGACTATAGCAGCAGCGGCCCCACCTAAATGCTTTACCTCTAAGAAAGTGTCAATCGATATTGCATCCTTTATAGAAGCGCTCATTTCCAAAACTTTTCCTTTAAAAATTTCAAAAGATTCAGCATAATTTTTTACTGAATTTATATTTTTAGGCTTATTTTCTGATATCAACTCTTTTTGGATCCATCCGACCAGTCCGGTCTTTTCGTCTAAAACATTTACCCATCCATCTTTTTCGTCTTTCAAAATTAATTCCTTTCCTATATCTATAGGATAAATGATAGGGGAATCCACAGAGGGTTTAATAAAAATATTTGAAAGTTGTTTAGATGAGTATAGTTTTTGTTCAGCCAAAACATCAGTAAAGAACAAAAGAAAAAAGATTAAAAATTTTTTATGCATAAAATAGAAATTTGATTTAATATTTAAAAAGCAATAAAAATGTTATGTCAACTAAATATATCAAATAGATTTAAATCTGAAAACTTTGACATCAGAAAAAAGAAAGTTTCTTTTATTATTTTTCACTACACCGAAACTAAAAATCTAGAAGATGCTATAAAATTACTAACGAATAAAAAAAGAAAGGTTAGCTGTCATTATGTAATAGATTATAACGGATCAATTTATAATCTTGTTGATATTAAGAAACGAGCCTGGCATGCAGGTGAATCTAGTTGGGAAAATTTAATGGACATTAATAGTAGATCCATTGGGATTGAAATAGTTAATCCTGGAGAAAAGAAAAAAATTAAATATAAAGTTAAACAAATTAATTCTTTAATAGAATTAACAAAATTATTAAAAAAAAAATTTAAGATTAGTGATTCTAGAATTCTAGGGCATAGCGATATTGCTCCGCAAAGAAAAATTGACCCTGGTATTTATTTTCCATGGAAAAAATTAAATGAGAATGATATTGGATTATGGGTAAAAGATAAATATGACAAATCAAAGCTGACCGAAAAAGATTTTCTTTTTTTTTTAGATAATTTAAAAAAATTTGGTTATCCTTATATTACAAATAATTTAAAAAGTAAAAACAAACAAATTATTGAAAGTTTCCATAGGCACCATCTCCCAAAAATGGTTGGTAAGAGATTAACTAAATCAAGTTTACTAAAATCAATTGATCTTCTTAAAATAAAAAATAGTTGACTTTAAAATTAAAAGTTTCCTTAATAACTTTGCTAGATGGTTGTATGACTACCTTTTTAAGGAGGAAAGTCCGGACTCATCAGAACACCAAAGCCGGTTAATGGCCGGCAGGGGTGACCCTAGGGAAAGTGCAACAGAAAAAATACCGCCAATTTTTTGGTAAGGTTGAAATGGTGAGGTAAGAGCTCACCGCATTTGTGGTAACATAAATGGCAATGTAAACCCCTTTGGGAGCAAGTCCGAAAAAGCTTGGTCTTGAAATAATAGACAGGTGATGTTCTGCACTAAGCATGGTAGGACGCTAGAAATAGTTGGTAACAACTATTCAAGATTAATAGTCATAACCTTTTAACTAAGGTACAGAATCCGGCTTACAAACCATCTAGTTTTTATTTTTTTACTTGTCAAGTGTCATAATATACCATATTATCCCATAATATCCCATAATGGTGATTTTATGACTTTATTTTTATCAACTGTAGTAAACAAAATGGATTCAAAGTGTAGAGTATCTGTCCCCTCTACTTTTAGAAATTCTTTAAAAAAGCAATCTTTCAATGGAATTGTTGCCTTTCCATCCTATAATGATAATTCAATCGACGCATGTGGAATTGAGAGAATGGAAAATATTTCTAATAGTTTGGATAGTGATAACTATTCTCGTGATGAGTTTGATTTAATTTCTATGTATTTTGGTGAAGCAGAACAATTACCATTTGATAAAGATGGAAGAATTATACTTCCAAAAAAATTAATTAACCATGCCCAGATTGACAAAAATGTAATGTTTGTTGGGTTAGGTCCAACTTTTCAGATGTGGAACCCAGAATCATATGAAGTTAAAAAAATTCAAATGGTTCAAAAAGCAAAAAACAAAAAAATAAATCCGCGTCTAAAACCAATTCCAAAAGGAATTTAGCAAGGAGAAAATCATGACACTTCATCTTCAAATGCCATCTCAAGTTAACAACCTTTCTCCCAGAATACTTGTTGTGGGAGTGGGAGGTGCTGGAGGTAATATTATAAATAGCATGCAAAAATCAGGCGTTGAGGGAGTTGAATTCTTAAATGTAAATACTGATAGTCAGCAACTCAAACACTCTAAGGTTGAACAAACACTTCAATTGGGACCATCTTGTACTAATGGATTAGGTGCAGGTGCAGATCCGGAAATGGGAAAAAAGTCAGCTGATGAGGTGGCTGGTGAAATTGAAGACTATTTAGATGGGGCTCATATGGTTTTCCTAACTGCAGGAATGGGTGGTGGAACTGGTACAGGTGCCACACCTGTAGTAGCAAGAATAGCAAAAGATCTTGGAATTTTGACTGTTGGAGTTGTAACAAAGCCCTTCGAAATGGAGGGAAAAAGAAAAATTAAAAGAGCAGAAGAAGGAATAGCAGAATTACAAAAGTATGTTGATAATCTAATTGTTATACCTAACCAAAACATTTTTCAACTTGCTAATCCCCAAACATCATTTACAGACTCTTTGCAATTTGCAGATAATGTTCTAATTGACGGGGTAAAAAGCATAATAGATTTAATGGTAAATCCTGGAGTAATGAACCATGATTTTGCAGATGTTAGAGCGATAATGAGTGAAACAGGAAAAGTTCACCTTGGAACGGGAATTTCTGAAGGAGAAAATAGAGTAATGGAAGCCACAGAAATGGCTATTTCCAATCCATTGTTAGAAAATAATTCCATGAAAGGGGCTAAAGGTGTTTTAATAAATGTAACATGTAGTGATGATACTTCATTACATGACATTGATTTAGCAATTAATAGAGTTCAGCAAGAATCAGACGAGGAGGCAAATATAATTTGGGGAGTTCAAAAAGATGATAATCTCAACGGTAAGTTTAAGATTTCGGTTATTTCAACAGGTATCGATTGTGAAAATTATTTTAAAAATGTGAATACTCTTCAAAGCAATAAAAAAATTGAAAGCATCAATGTAATAGAAAATTCAAATATTGTTCAAAATTTAACAAATAATGATGAAAGTATTGAGCAAGAAGAAATTAAACAAACTAGTTTTTTTGTAGATCTTCAACAAGCCAGACAGGTCAAGGAAAGTAATAGTTTAGAAAAAGGAAACGAAAAGGATCAGAAAAAAATTGAAAAAAGGTCAATATTTTCCAAAATCTTTGGTTTGAAAAAGGATTATAATACGGAAGTTTTAGAAATTGAGGAAAAAAATTCTGAAAATTGGGACCAAGATAATTCCAATGATAAAAATGAGCAAGTAATTGAAAATTTCTCAACTAATGTTGCAGAAGAAGATCTAACTGAATCAGAACTCGAAAGAATTGAAGGCTTAGATGATTTTGATACAAATAGTCAAGAAAATTTAGATAGTAAAGAGGAAGACCTTCTTCAAATTCCCGCGTTCTTGAGAAGACAAGCCAATTGATATGAAACCAGAGCTTACCCACCACCCGGTGATGGTTAATGAAGTTTTATCATATCTGAAACCTAAAAGTTCTGAAATTTACGTTGACTGTACATTTGGTCAAGGTGGATATAGCAAAAAAATTCTTGAAAATATTAAATGTAAAATATTAGCAATTGATCGTGATCATGAGTCCCAAAAATATGCGAAAAATTTAAAAAAAAAATATGCACAAAATTTTATTTTAAATATTGATAAATTTAGTAATTTAGAAAAGATTTTAAGAAAAAATAATATTTATAAAATTAATGGAATTATTCTAGATCTTGGTATTTCAAATACACAACTGAATGATCCTGCTAGAGGTTTTTCCTTTCAATATGATGGACCTCTAGATATGAGAATGTGTAAAAATGAAACAACAAATACTGCATTTAGTATTATTAATGAGTTTGATAAAAATCAACTTAGTGATATTTTTTACTACTACGGAGAGGAGAAAAATTCTAAAAAAATTGCAAATAAAATCATTGAATTTAGAAAGAAAAAAAAAATAACTACTACAACGGATTTGGTAAATTTAATTAAGCAAGTAAATACGTATAAAAAAAAACACCCCGCTACAAGAGTATTTCAGGCATTAAGAATTTTCGTAAATGATGAGCTTAATGAACTAGATATAACTTTAAAAAAAAGTTTAATATTTTTAAAAAAAAATTCAAAAATAATTACTGTGGCTTTTCATTCGTTAGAGGATAGGGTCATCAAAAGTTTCTTTTTAGATAATAAAGATATCCTGAAAATTATAACCAAAAAACCTCTTTATCCATCGTATCAAGAAACTAAAATTAATCCTAGAGCGAGATCAGCTAGGATGCGTGTAGCAGAAGTAATATGAAATTTTTTTTTTTAATTTTTATAGTTTTGGTTGTTATCTCTGTTGCAACAAAACTCCTAATTATAGATCAGGAAAACAAGATTAAAATTTTAAATAAAAAGCTATTACAAATAGAAACACAAATAGAAAAGTTGGAAACAGATATTGCATATATTTTTAGTCCTCATAAATTGAATGAAATTAACCAAACGGAATTTAATCTTAAGCCAATACACCAAAAGAATATAATTAAACTTCAAAATAAATAATGTACACTTCTGATAAATATAATTTTGAAAATGTTGTTCCAAATAAGCGAAGACATTTGTCTACTAACCTAAAATTTAAAGATCAAAATGATTTAATAGAATTAGACAAAAAAAAGAACATTTTAAATTTTTCCAAACTTGTGAGTAATGTAATTTTAATAATAGTCATGTCCTTTTTTTTAATTATATTGATTAAATTACAACATGTTTTTTTTTATTCACCAGATTTATACAACATCAATAAGGATTTTTTACAAAAAAATAGAGGCAAAATTTTTGACAGAAATGGTGAATTAATTGCGACAAATATAGACACCAAAGATTTTTATCTTGATACAAGAAGAGTTCTGGATAAGAATAACTTAAAGATTAAACTTAAAAAAATTTTTCCGTATAAAAATGATACTTACTTTGAAAATATTTTTTCAAAAAAACAATACATCAAAATAAAAAAATATCTTACTGTCAATGAACAAAATCAACTGAAAAAAGTTGGTGATCCTGGAATAATGTTGCATAATTCAACTAAACGTATTTATTTACAACACAATCTTTTCTCACATTTAACTGGATTTAAATCCTCAGAATTAAAAAGTAAAATAGAGAAAAATTTAGATGATAAATTAAAAAATGGTAATGATATTAATCTTACTCTTGATTTAAGAATTCAACATAAGGTACATGAAGAACTCACAAAAAGTTTAAGGTTATATAATGCTAGCTCTGCAGTTGCTGTAGTTATGGATGTTAATAACGGTGAGATTATTTCATTAGTATCATTACCTGATTTTAATCCTAACCACCCTGAGGATATAAAGGCTTTTAGTGAAAACAATCTAGCATTTGAAGCGCGCTATGAAATGGGCTCAACTTTAAAAATATTCAATGCAGCTTTAGTTTATGAAAATAATTCTCAATTAGAAAAAAATAAATTTACCATCGATTCTGGTTATCAAATTACATCAGAAAAATTAATTAAAGATGAACATATTAAAAAAAAAAACTTAAACTTTGATGAAATTTTTACAAAATCATCCAATGTTGGGAGTATAAAAATCTTAGAAAGTATTGGGATTGAGAAGCAAAAATCTTTGTTTAGAAAATTAGGAATAAATGATCAAATATCACTCTATGGATTAAATGTAGTTAAAAATAGATTACCTAAAAACTGGGATTCACAGGCTTCAAAGTTCATTAGTTACGGATATGGTATATCGATTTCACCAATAAGCTTAGTTGCTGCTTATGCCTCTTTAGTAAATGGTGGCTTTAAGATTCAACCAAAAATTCATCGAAGTTCTGATTTTAAGAAAGAAAGAATATTTAAAGAAAGCACTTCAAAAAAAATTAACTTTTTATTAAATGAGGTTGTTCAAAATGGAACAGGAAAGAATGCCGGTGTAGAAGGCATAAGTGTTGGAGGTAAAACAGGTACCTCTAAAAAACTAGAAAATGGAAATTATTCAGAAAATAAAGTAATCACGTCTTTTATTGGTGCTTTTCCTATTAATAGTCCAAAATATTTAGCATTTATATTATTTGATGAACCAAGAAGAAATAAAAGTGAATCACTAGAGAATTTTGGTGGAAATACTGCGGCTCCAACATTCTCTAGGGTTATAAAGAAGATTGCTCCAATTTTGAATAGAAGTAATTATATAAAAATAGAATAGATGAAATTAAAAAAAATTCTTAATCAATGTAAAACAGAATATAAATGCCTAAATCTTTATGATTTTAAGATAAGAGGAATTTGCACCAATTCTGAGGAGGTTAAAGAAAACTATATTTTTGGTGCAATTCAAGGTCAACGATTTAATGGAGAAAGTTTTCTAGGCGATTTTAAAAGGATAAGTAAATTAGTGGTTGTTTTATCAATAAAGTCAAAATTAAATTTTGATTTGATAGAAAAAAATATCATAGTTATAAAAACTAAAAATGTTAGAAAATTTATTTCTGAAATATCTTATATTTTCTATCCAAATTCTTTAAAAGAAATTATAGGGGTTACAGGTACAAATGGAAAAACCAGTATTGCAGATTACACAAGACAAATTTGGACTCAAAAAAAAATTGATTGTTGTAGCATTGGAACATTAGGAATTATTCACAATAAAAAAAAAATTTTTGACCAAGGACTTACTACTCCTGACCCAATTACTCTTAATAAAAAACTTAATTTTCTTTCCAAGAAAGGGTGTAAAAAAATAATTATAGAAGCATCGAGTATAGGACTTGAACAAAATAGATTGTTTCCATTAAAATTTAAAAAAGTTATATTTTCAAATCTTTCTAGAGATCATATTGATTATCATAAAACCTTTAATAATTACAAGGAGGCAAAAAGCCTTCTTTTCAAGTACCATACGTATAAAAATACAGTTGCCATAATTAATTCAGATTCGATCCACTCTAAATATTTCTTAGAAATATGTAAAAAAAAAAAAATTAAAATTCTAGACTTTGGTAAAAAAGCTAGCTTTTTGAAAATAATTTCAATAAAAAAATTTAGTAATTTTTATAATGTAAACTTTTTACTTAACAGAAAAAAGATTGAAATTAGTATTTATAGTTTTAGTATCTACGAAATTTATAATAAATTATCTGCATTGTTAGCTGTTTTTGGAGAAAAAATTGATGAGAAAAAGTTCATCTTTTTAAAAAATCTTTATAACCCACCAGGAAGAATAGAAAAGATAAGAAATAAAAAAAAATTAAATATTTTTGTTGATTATGCACATACTCCAGATGCTTTAAAAAATGTTCTGTCATCATTAAAAAAAGTCTGTAAGGGAAAGTTGATTACTGTGATTGGCTGTGGTGGAGAAAGAGATACAAAAAAAAGACCATTAATGACTAAAGAAGCATTAAAATACTCTGATAAAATCATAATAACTGATGACAATCCAAGAAATGAGAATCCCAAAAAAATTAGAAAAGAAATGATTAGTAAAATTTCCAAAAATCAAAAATTAAAGATTTCAGAAATCTCTAATAGACGAAAAGCAATCGAATATTCAATTAATATTATGGATTTAGATGACTTTCTGATTATTGCAGGTAAAGGTCATGAAAATTATCAAGAAATCAGAAGTAGGAAGTTTTACTTCAGCGATAAAAATACAGTTCTTAAGTTTATTAATAAGTAATAATATGTCTTGGAAACTAAGTGAAATTTATGAAGCATTAAATAAGAAATTTGAGAATACTAAAGATCTGAAGTTGAATCGAATTTCTATTGATTCAAGAAAAATAAATAAAAATGATTTTTTTATACCAATTTCTGGAAAAAGCTTTGATGGTCATGATTTTATTGATGAAGTCTCAAATCTTGGAGTAAAAGCCTGCCTAGTTGAAAAGAATAAAAGAAGTTTAATTAAAAATAAAAAAATTCATAAAATTTTTGTTGATGATACTCATAAGTCTTTAGAAAAATTAGCAATTTATTCTAGA
>CEVZ01243676.1_pt1 | contig 10247 bp, 12 predicted proteins | sample 361371 | NCBI WGS metagenome assembly CEVZ01 (sample SAMEA2620217, study PRJEB7988) | marine metagenome | isolation source: saline water (ENVO:00002010), including
ATTATTCTCAAGAACTCTGGCTTCAATCTTATCTTCAAAATCACTAATTGAACTCGAGCAACCTATTGTTACAATAAAAATAAGTAATAAAGAGGGTCTTAATTTGACCATTTAAGCGTTTCCAAAATCTGGGCTAATCATCCTAATATCATATCCTATAAATTCAGATAGCTCTTTCATTTGTTTATCTGGGTTTGGATTAAAAATTACATCTTTGTTTTCTGGAATTACCACCCATGCATTCTCTGTGAGTTCGGCATCTAACTGATTAACTCCCCAACCAGCATAACCTAAAGTCATCAGATATCTCTTCGGTCCTTCACAATTAGCAATAGACTGGATGGCATCTTCTGAGGTACTTAAACAGATGTCATTTGATACTTCCATTGTAGAATCCCATCTTTTTTCAGAAGAATGTAAGATAAAGATAGCTCCTGGGTTTACTGGTCCACCCATGTAAACATTCCCTACAGCTTTTGAATCTTGAGTAATATTCATGGTGTTGAATAGATCTTTAAGCTCAAGATTTAGAGGTCTATTTATGATTAATCCTAGTGCACCTAATTCACCATGATCACAAATATACAAAAGAGAGTCAGTAAAATAAGAGGGCTCTTGTTCGCTAGGAGAAAAATACAATAGATTCCCTTTAACTGAGTCTTGCGAAGTTTCTTTCATTGTAAATTAAAGTATAAAACTTTAGTGCTCTTTTGATAAATATTGGTTGTAGAAATAAAAAGCACAAATTACTAAAGCGTGTTCTATCTCTCCTTTTTCAATTAACGAAGGAATTTCATCTATATGTTTTATTAAGATTTCGATATCTTCCATACCATCTAATTTCTGCTCTTCAGTTTGAGACGCATTCAAAGCTAGATAGGAATATGTATAGTTAGACATCAGAGCAGGGTTAGGTTCTACTCTGCCAATTTCAATTACTTCTGAACTGGTATATCCCGTTTCTTCAGAAAGCTCTCTAATAGCAGCGTTCATCGGACCTTCTCCTTCATCTACCATTCCTCCAGGGATTTCTAATGAAAGTTTCTCAGTTCCAAACCTATGCTGATTAACAAGAATTACTTCGTTGTTTTCAGTAACAGGTATTATATTTACCCAATTCGGGGTATCAATTACCCACACAGGGTGTTCAGACTCTTTTTTTGGAGAAACAACCCTATCTTCTCTTAACTTAAAGATTTTATTTTCTATTAAAAACTTAGAAGAAATCTTATCCCAATTTTTTACCATAAATATTTATTCTCCTTGTATTTGCAAATTTACAGATAGATAATATCACTCAAATAACAAACCTTTTAAATTAAAAAATGTCGAAACATCAAGCACTAGATACCTTTGGAAGATCGGGGAATCCTATTATTAGATCATCAGCTTTTCAGGAAACTTCTACTTCTGGAGAAAGGATGACTTTAGAAGGGGCTGTAAATAAGACAGGAATTCTTCTATTTCTTACAGTACTTTCTGCAGCTGTAAGTTGGAATTCTACTGGGTCATTTATGTCTTTAGTTTCTACGATAGGGGTGATCACTGGAATAATAGCAGCAATATCAACGTTTGGATTTTACTTCTTTTTCATTGGCTGGATTGTAGAACCTAGACCACATTTAGCTCCTAAAACAGGACCAATTTACGCTATAGGTATGGGGTTTATGATTGGATTGATCTCCGAACAAGCTGAAGCGATGTTTCCAGGTATAGTTATCCAGGCGGTATCACTAACCTTCTTTGTAGCAGCTTCTCTATTGATTGCCTACAAAACTGGGATTATTAGACCAACACAAAACTTTGTTTTAATGATATTTGCAGCAACATTAGGCATTTTCTTGACTTACTTATTTAGTTTTATCTTTAGTCTTATTACGGGCAGTTCTTTCTCAATGTTTACTGATGAATATGGTTATACCAGTTGGATGAGCATAGGTATAAGTCTATTTGTTGTAGCTATAGCAGCGCTTAATCTTGTTTTAGATTTTGATATTATAGAGCAGGCTGATGAGCAAGGGGCTCCAAAATACATGGAGTGGTTTGGTGCTATGGCTTTGATGGCTACTTTAATTTGGCTATACATAGAAATCCTAAGACTTCTAATGAAGTTAAGAAGATAATTAGAATTTGACTACTTTTACGACCTTCTTAGCCGTTATTGGAGTAATATCAGCTTTTTTATTCTTTTATCTACTAAGATTTAAGGCCTCAAAGAAACAAACTGATAGGACAAATAGACCTAAATGGTCTAAGTACATTCCTTATAGAGATGAAGAAATAGAATCTAAATCTGATGATGCAGATTTTCCAGATAAATAAATTAGCTACATCGCTTCTATAAACAGTTTCTCCCATTCAGTTTGTGTTGGTAGCCTTGGTGTCGTCGCATTGCTAGGGTCAGTCATTGAGTGGTTGACAAGGTCAGGAATCATATCTTCAGTTACTCCCATTTCTTTAAGACCTTCAGGCAATCCTATCTCATTATTTAATTTCTCAATTTCTGAAGCTAAATCAGCAGATTCAGATTTCCCCATTGCTTTGGCAATTTTTAAGTATTTATCTCCTACATAATCTTTATTAAATCGTAGTATGGTCGGAAGAATAACACCATTAAGGGTTCCGTGATGTAATCTTAATTTCTGGTTAGCACCTAATGCATGGCTCATTGAATGTACAGCTCCTAGACCCTTAGAAAAAGCCATAGCTCCTTCAGTAGAAGCCATCATCATATTCCACCTAGCCTCTTTGTCATTTCCATCTTTTACAGCTTTTATAAGATTGTTACCCTTTATAACCCTTTCAACACCATCTAAACCAACGGCTTCTGCAGGAGGGTCTATTACCGGAGAAAGGATTGCTTCTATACAGTGAGTTAAGGCATCCATTCCAGAGCCTGCAGTTAGAATTGGAGGAAGACCTATAGTTAATTCTGGATCACAAATTGCTGCTTTGGGTCTAAGATGTTCACTTGCTAGTATCAGTTTTCTTCCATCATTCATAATTATTACTGCTCCAGCTGAAACTTCACTACCTGTACCAGAAGTAGTTGGTATAGCAATCATAGGAGTAGTTTCTTTTATTTTTTCTATACCGCCTTCATTAACAGAATAGTCTACAACCTTACCTTCATGGTTTGCCATCAAAGCAACGGATTTTCCTAAATCTAAACTAGATCCTCCACCAAATCCTATTACTCCGTCACAACCTTGAGTTTTGAAGACCTCTAGGGCATTTTCTACAGCCTCTTCAGTAGGATTTGCAGGGGTCTGGTCATAGAATGAAGGAGTAATCTCGTTAGATAATTGGCTCCTTAATAGGTCAACCATACCTATTTCTAAAAGACCTGGATCAGTACATATTAGAGGTTTTTTTATACCTAGATTATTTAGAATCTTCGAGATCTCTTTAATTGCTCCGTGGTCAAAATATGGTTTATTACTATAAGCTAGTTGAGTCATGCAATGCCTCCATTAATTTTACAATTATATCTATTTTTGATAATTACAAAAAATTGAAGAAATAATATACTTCTTAATAATGAAATTACTTGAAGATTCTAAAGCCATAAGATTAAAGATAATGGATTTTCTTTCTCGAAGGGAGCATTCTTCAAAAGAAATCTTTACTAAAATGTCATCTAGAGTCGAATCTAAAGGACTCCTTGAAGTAGAGATTGAAAACCTGAAACAGGAAGGTTTGATAAGTGATGAAAGGTTTGCTGAAAGTTATTTTCATAGCAGAAAGAATAAAGGGTACGGCCCCCTAAGGATTAGAAATGAATTAAAGCAAAGAGGAGTAGGGGATAAGCTCTATTATCCTCTCGCAAATGAAATTGAATGGTCCGAATTTGCTCTAGAGGTACTGAAAAAGAAAGTAAGAGGGAATATGCCAACGGAAACAAAAGAAATCCTCAAACTAAAGAAGTTTTTAAATTATAGAGGGTTTGATTTTCAAGATATTGACAGAGCTTTTCGACTAATAAAAAGTGAATTAGATCATTAATTTTTAGTACTAATAAACTATACTTCTAAAGTAAATAATGAGTTATCAAGTATTGGCAAGAAAATGGAGACCTAGAGACTTTTCTGAAGTTGTTGGGCAAGAACATGTTGTCCAAGCACTTATAAACTCTCTTGATCAAAACAAATTACATCATGCTTATATTCTCGGCGGTACAAGAGGGGTAGGTAAGACAACGATCGCAAGAATTCTAGCGAAAAGCTTAAATTGTGAAACTAGTTTAGATTCAAAACCCTGCCATAAATGCTCAACATGTGAGTCGATTGCCGATGGAAGTTTTATGGACTTCATGGAGATTGATGCTGCTTCTAGTAGAGGCATAGATAAAACGAGACAGTTACTTGAAACAGTAATACATATGCCTAGTGCGTCAAGATACAAGGTGTACCTAATAGATGAAGCACATATGCTTACTCCTGAAAGTTACAATATCCTTTTGAAAACTTTGGAAGAACCTCCTGAGCATGTCATTTTTATTTTTGCAACAACGGAGCCAGATAAAATTATTGCTACCGTTCTTTCAAGGTGCTTGCGATTTAATCTTAAAAATTTAACACCTAGTCAACTTAACGAAAGATTAAGTTTTATCTTGAATGAAGAAAAGATTGAATTTGAAACTCAAGCCATTGAACAAATTTGCAGGTCTGGAAGGGGAAGTTTAAGAGATAGCTTAACAATAGCAGACCAAGCTATTGCTTATTGTAACGGCAAATTAACTGATGAAGGTGTATCTCAAATGCTTGGCACCCTTCCTTTTGATCATGTTAATTCACTCTTGTCTTCTATAGCTAAAAAGGACGCTGTGAACCTTTTAGAGTCCTTAAAAGAGATTTCTCAGATGAGCGTAGATTATCTAAGGCTCATGGATCTAATTTTAGAAACTATTCAATTAATAGCATTTACTCAAGTATCTGAAGAAATTTTAGATGAAACGGAAGTTAGGAAAAGTGATCTCAAGGAACTTTCGGAGATTCTTTCGGAAGATGATCTTCAGATTCTTTACCAAATAGGCCTAATTGCTAAGCGAGATTTGTTAATAGCACCTAGTCTATCTAGTGGTTTTGAGATGGCTTTACTTAGAATGGTTTCATTTCTACCTGGAGATGTTAAAGAGAGTAAAAAAAAAGTAGAAAAGAGAAACAACAAGAATAGTTTAAAGAATACAACCGGAAACTCTTCTAAAGAAGAGACTCCGCCAAGCGAAGATAAGCTAATTGATGAAACAAAAAAAGCAGAAGAAATAGAAAAGAAAAAGAATATAGAAAGTGAACTTAATATTTCAACAGATAATTGGAATTCAATATTTAGTAGTTTAGATCTTGATGCAGGTACTAGACAATTAGCATCGCATTGCTCTTTTCTAAAAGCTGATGACACAGTTATTTATTTATCCATGCCAGAAGAAAAGTTGAATTTATTCAACGGTAAACATAGGCAAGAACTACAAATAAAACTATCCAATTTTTTTAAAAGAGATTGCAATATTTTTCTTGAAGAGGGTCAATCTAATGAAGATTCTCCAAATAACATAAAAGCAAGAGAAAAGAGAAAATTACAAGACAGTGCCGAGAAAGCAATTAAAGAGGATCCTAAAGTAAAGAGAATATTAGAAGAATTTGGAGCTAAAGTTATAGAATCTACTGTTGTATCGAAGAAATCAGAATGAGCAAAGTCAGTCCTTTAGTTGATGGCTTGATAGAGGCTATCCAATGTTTACCAGGGGTAGGACCTAAGACTGCCCAGAGAATGGTATTACATTTATTGGAAAGAAATAGAGACGCAGGTATCTACTTAGCCGAGATAATGGCGAAGGCTATTGAAGGCGTAGGAAAGTGCAATAAGTGCAGAATATTCACAGAAAGTGAATTCTGTGCAATATGCTCAAACGAAAAGAGAGACAGCAGCTGTATATGTGTTGTAGAAACTGTATCTGACGTCTTTGCAATAGAACAAAGCAATCAATTTAATGGAAATTATTTCATCTTACATGGGCACTTATCACCAATTGATGATATAGGACCTGAGGAGTTAGCTCTAGATAAATTATTTTACTTAGCAAAATCTGAAAAAGTTAAAGAATTAATCTTGGCTACGAATTTAACCTTAGAAGGAGAGATAACTTCTAATTATATTTATGATCATTTAAAGAATTTAGATGACCTAAAATTGACTAAACTAGCTCAAGGAGTGCCTTTAGGGGGGGAACTAGAATATGTAGATAGAGGTACAATAATGCATGCATTTAGTGGTAGAGTAGAGTTAAAAGAATAGCTTAAATGAAAGTATTTATTGGAATATTGCTAGCAACAATTATTAACTTCTTAATGGGGTTATTGGGTCTATATGTTGCAGAATCAACTTTCGTTATCGGTCTTGCACCTAAAGATCTTAGCTCTATGAATTTATCATCTTTTGATTATATTTTTAGTTTCTGCTTAAAGTTCTTTGTAATTCTTCTTTTAACTTGGATACTCCATAAAGTTATGCCTCTTTTGGATAAACCTAGAAAAAGAGTGTTGTTTATCTTTTTCTTAGGGAGCATATTTGCTTTATACAATGAAGTTGATTTATTCTGGTCTGAGCTAAATTACGCTTGGAGCAGTTTAGTGATTGTTGCTGAATCTCTAAACTGGCTGATCACAGCATTTGTACTCTCAAAATTTATAAAACCTAGACACTTAGGTGCTCTTTAAAGTTCATTAAACAAATCTAAAGCAGCTCCTGTCATAGCTTTTACTCCTGTTTCTATGGTAGGTTCAGCATCAGGCAGAAATAGATCAGAGTGTAAAGAAGGCAAAACAATATCATCTCTTAATGCTTTTTCATACACGTTCTTGTTTACGGAACCTAACCAAAAAAGAGCTGTAGGAATAATTGGTTCGACCCTTCCAAACATACCAAAATCCTCACCTCCCATCACTGGAGATACTTTCTTTACATTATTTTTACCTAAAGATTTTTGAAAACTTATTTTGAGTTTTTCTACTAACTGAGGATTGTTAAATACCGCTGGTGTATATTCATCTTTAATAGTGACCGTAGGGTAAAGCTCTTCAGGAAATCCAGCGGAAATTGCTGCTCCTCTTACAATTCTTTTAATGGAAGAAATGGTTGAGTTTCTAACTTCATCTGTATAAGAGCGAAGTGTTAATTGAAGTTTTACTTCATTAGGAATCACATTGTGTTTAGTACCTCCATGAATAGAGCCTACAGTGACAACAGCAGGGTCAGTAGGAGCAATTTGTCTGCTAACTATAGTTTGTAATTGAGAGATTATCTGAGCCGATAAAACAATTGGATCTTTTGTAGTATGAGGGTAAGCTCCATGACCACCTAAACCTTTTACAGTAATATCCACTGAGTCAACATTTGCCATTGCCCAACCCGGTAAATAACCAACTTTTCCTGCTTCCATTCCCGAACTAACATGTAATGCAAGATTGTAATCAGGCCTAGGGAATCTCGTAAAAAGTCCATCCTCAATCATATTTCTAGCTCCGCCACTAACTTCCTCTGCTGGTTCGAGTATTAACATTAAGGTACCTTTCCAATTAGACTTATTTTTCATTAGGTATTGAGCTGCCCCTATTAGTACAGTCATGTGAATATCATGTCCGCAAGCATGCATGGTATAAACTTCCTGCCCATCATCATTTATGGTTTTAGTCTTACTTGCATAACTTGCTCCTGTCTTTTCTTTAACAGGTAGACCATCCATATCAGCCCTTAACATGACGGTTTTACCTTCGCCGTTCTTAAGCAAAGCAACAACACCGTTGCCTCCAACCCCATTCGTTACTTCATAACCCAATTCTTGAAGAATTAAGGATAATTTCTTTGAAGTTTTAAATTCTTTATAAGAAAGTTCAGGGTTTTGGTGTAAATCTTTATATAAGTCGAAAAGATTGATATCAGAAACATCATCAGAGAGAACAACGGAAGAAAATAAGATTATTAGAGATAATTTGAATAGTTTCATATCAGATAAAAATATATGTTTTTTTAAAAGGTTTCTGAAAGTATCATACATCAATTCAATAGATATAAGAATTATTAATAATGACTATTAAATCTGATAAGTGGATAAGAAGAATGGCAGAAGATCATAAGATGATAGAGCCCTTTGAAGCAGAACAAGTCAGAAAAGATGTAAATGAAAATAGGTTGATTTCTTATGGCACTTCTTCTTACGGTTATGATGTAAGGTGTTCAAATGAATTTAAAGTTTTTACAAACATACATTCTGCAACTGTTGATCCGAAAAGCTTTGATGAAAATAGCTTTGTAGATATTGTTGATGATGTGTGCGTAATACCTCCAAATTCTTTCGCCCTAGCAAGCACAATAGAATATTTTAAGATTCCTAGAAATGTACTTACTATATGTTTAGGTAAATCTACTTATGCTCGATGCGGGATTATTGTCAATGTCACACCTTTGGAACCAGAATGGGAAGGTCATGTCACTTTAGAGTTTTCTAATACAACCAGTTTACCAGCAAAGATTTATGCTAATGAAGGCGTTGCCCAAATGCTTTTCTTAGAATCAGATGAGGAATGTGAAGTAAGTTATAAAGATAGAGGCGGGAAATATCAAGGACAACAAGGCGTCACATTACCAAAAACTTAATCCATTTCTTTAAGAGATTTCATTTTGACAGTTATAGGCCTTCTTCCATCATCGTTAAATATTTTAATAACGGAAAAATCTAAATCAGGTGCAAGCCAAAATATTTGAGATCTTTCTTCTCCTTCTTCGTATCTTCGAGAGACTTTAAAAGCCAAGTAATTTCCCATAGGAGTTTCAATCATTTCCGGACTTTCTTGTACGTCAAAGATTCTATCTTTTATTGCACCTTTCCAATAAACCTTGTATTTTAAATATTCTGGAATATTGTTTAAGTCCATATTCCTAAAGTCTAAACGTAATTGTAGTTGTGCAGAGCTTGGTCCTAAAACTTTCTCTTCCAGCTTTACGGAGCCCGTTTTTCCTTTTTCTGTAAATCTGACCTCATAATTATCCCAATTGAATATTGCTGAAGCTTTCTGTTTTCTTGATAAAATAATTTTCATCGAAAAATTATATTCAAGGGGTTGAACGAAGTTATTTTTTAAGTGAAGATATTCTATTTCTTCTCTCTGAACTAATCTTCCGCCATCTAAGTAAGATCTTAATTTCCATTTACCATCTTCTAATTGAATCATTTCAACTGTCATTTCTCCTACATCACTTTCTAATGTAGCAACGGATTGTTTTATAGGATTATCTGAAGAACTAAATATTGGGTTGCTTAGTATCAAGCAGAGTATCGAGATTTTCCTTATCATGACTTTATTACTTTACCGTCCTTAAATCTTATTTTACCTTCGGCTATTTGTTTAACAACTAAAGGATACATTGTGTGCTCTATCTGATGAATTTGATCTTTAAGGATTTTAATATCACTTGTTTTTACTTCCATTTGTGACTGCGCGCATATGGGCCCTCCATCAAGAGTTTTGTCTACATAGTGGATTGTAACTCCATGGTGAGACTCTTTATTTTCAATGACCTTTTTATGCGTATCTAGACCAGGATATTTAGGCAATAAAGAAGGGTGGATGTTAATTAGTTTACCTATATATTTATCAACAAACACTTTGCTTAATATCCTCATAAATCCTGCTAAGACAACTAAATCAGGACTATACCTTGTCAGGATTTTAATGAGTTCTTTATCAAATTCTTCTCTAGTTAAAAATTCTGTATGATCGACAAAAAAATTGTCTATATCGGCTTTAGCGGCCCTCTCTAGACCAAATGCTCCTTTTTTATTGCTTATAACGCAGTTGATATCTATGAAACTATCTCTTTTGTTGAATTTATCAATCAAAGATTGAAGATTTGAGCCATTACCTGATATTAGGACCGCTACTTTAAAAGTTTTCATGTGAATTTAGACAAAATTTAAGATAGTTTCGTTCCTTTCGGCTTCTTCAATAGATCCAATAGTTTTAGCAAAAAAGTTGCTCTGCTTTAAAGTCCCTAGTGCCATTTCTTCGTCTTCAGGAGCAATGGCAATTACTAATCCGATTCCACAATTGAAGGTTTTTAGCATATTCTCATCAGATATTTTTGCTACATCTTGGATCCATTTGAAGTATTTAAAAGTAGGCCAGTCTTTAAAATTAAAAGAAATATTAGCCTTTTGAGATTCGTTAAGCATTCTAGGGATATTTTCGTAG
>CEVZ01041611.1_pt1 | contig 10242 bp, 6 predicted proteins | sample 361371 | NCBI WGS metagenome assembly CEVZ01 (sample SAMEA2620217, study PRJEB7988) | marine metagenome | isolation source: saline water (ENVO:00002010), including
TGCGAAGTAGTTGCTTGAAATAATAAATACTAACTAGGCTATTACTGAAAAGATAAATTAGGGGTGAAAACAGACAAAGAAGTTTTATCATGATTGCATGATGTCTTCAATTTCCTCTGTTGTCTTTGGAATGTGTGGTCCAAGAACACTGTATCCTTTATCGGATATTGCTATATTATCCTCAATGCGAATACCTCCAAAGCCTTTGAACTTTTCAACCTCAGCATAATTTATGTGTTCACTGAGTTTATTGTCAGCTTTCCATTGGTCAATTAAATGAGATATGAAATAGATACCAGGTTCTACTGTCAGTACAAAGCCAGGTTCAAGATCTTTTGAGAATCGAAGGTAGGCCAAGCCAAACTGATCGCTTCTTTGATTTTTATCATCGTATCCAACGAGGTCTTCACCCAGTCCCTCCATATCGTGGACATCCAACCCAAGCATATGCCCAAGCCCATGGGGGAAAAATAAAGCATGCGCACCCTTCGATACTGCTTCCTCTGGGTCTCCACTCATTAGCCCTAACTCAGTTAAACCCATAACAGCTTTTTTAGCTGCAGCAAGATGAGCATCCTTGTATGAGGTTTTAGGTTTGCAAAATTCAAGAGCTGTTTGTTGCATTTCATATACAAGATCATAGATATCTTTTTGTATGGGCGTAAATCTACCGCTCACAGGAAAGGTTCTTGTAATGTCGCTAGCATAGTGAAGAGGTGACTCAGCGCCAGAATCATTTAAGGCAAGGTCTCCAGATTTCATTACGTTATCGTAAACATTACTATGAAGTATTTCTCCGTTAATTGTAAATATCACGGGATAGGCCATTCGGCTACCATTTTGAAGCGCATACCCTTCCATTAATCCAACAATTTCTTGTTCTAGTAAGCCGTCACGAGTTGAGCGCATTGCAATGCTATGCATTTGGGATGTGATTTCAAGAGCTGAGCTGATTTCTGAAAGCTCATAATCAGATTTTATTGATCGCTGCTTGATAACACATGCAATTAAAGATTTCGAGGAGCTAATCTCCGAAACATTTAATAATGATTGTAAAAAGAATTTTTGGTCGTCTCTATAAACTGGGAGTATATGTACGTCTTTACGCGCGCCTATGTTTTTTTGTAAATCTGAGCTGCTTTTAAAACTATCAACTCCAGATTGTTCTGCCATTTTCTTTACTGAGGTTCGCTCCCCCTCCCAAACAATGTCACTTACAGAGAGATCGTCTCCATAAAGCGTAGATTGTCCTGTGGCGCAATCAATGGTAAGAGCAATATCTTCATAATCAAGACCACAATAATATAAGAAATTACTATCTTGCCTAAAGCGCAATGTGTTCGATGGGTAATTCATGGGCACGGGCTTATTTCCTGCCAACACAATCAATCCATCTCCCATTTCTGTGGCAAGATGCTTTCTTCTTTCAATGTATATTTTGGCATCAAACATATAATTATACTTTCAAAAGGAGTGTTCAATTATTGAATTAATTTAAGAAAACCATTTATATCTAATCATAAAATATATCACCATTGCTGCTACAAAAAAGTACATAAGAAATATAAATGTAAGGACCCACTTGCTTGAAATTTTTTTGTTCTCCTCCATGATTAAAATTAAAGGAAAAAATGTTTCGCACTTAAAACTTATTTTGATTAATCATACGTTTTAAATTCAAGCTCAAATAAATTAGTGTAATATTCATGCATCCATTAAGAAAATTAGTTTACAACGAAGAGTACATAAGCTCATTGGTAAAAATTTATGGCACCCCACTGTATGTTTATAGCCAAGAAAGAATCACAGAAAATGTGCTGACTTTAAAAAACGCACTAAACAATCATTTTGAAAAATTTCATATTTGCTACGCTATAAAATCAAATAGCAATCCGCATTTAATTAAGACGATGCGTAACGCCTTTTCTAAAATAGGGGGCGATTGTTCTAGCCCTGGGGAGATATATGCTGCGGAGTTATCAGGGATCGATCCTAGTGATTGTATCTATACTGGAAACTATGAATCTCCTTCTGACCTAAAACAAGCACTAGCTAAGGGGTGCAATATCAATCTAGATGATATTACCTCATTAAAGAGAATTCAAAAAATTGGACTTCCAGACAGAATATCATTTCGCATGAATCCAGGTTTTGGTGGAGGATCATACTCTGGTATTATTACAGGTGGGAGAGATGCCAAATTTGGTATTCCTTCAGAAAAAATAATTAATGCATACAAACAAGCTCAGGATTTAGGTATTAAACGTTTTGGACTACAATGCATGTGCGGGTCGGGAAACCTTGAAGAAGAATTTTTTGTAGAGGTCCTTTCAGCGATTCTTGAAAACGCCAAAAAAATCGAAAATAAACTAAAGATTAAATTTGAATTCATAAGCATGGGTGGTGGTTTTGGAATTCCCTATCAGGATGAACAAAAACCCTTAGATTTTAACCGTATGTTTGCCTCGCTATCAAAACTCTATTACAAGACTTATGAGGATAGAGAATCTGCCCCATCTCTATGGCTTGAACCTGGAAAATCGATCATTGCAGATGCGGGATTCATTATTACAAAAGTTACAGGTCTCAAGGACAGCTATAAAAAATTCATTGGTATTGATGCCGGAATGGAAACATTGATGCGACCGGCTTTATACGGTGCCAAACACCGAATTTATAAGGTTGGGGACCATTCTGATGATACAGCTATGGTGGATTTTACTGGTCAAATATGCGAAAATACCGATAGAATTGCATCGAACAGAAATTTTCCAAAAGTTTCAGAGGGAGATCTGATCGCAATAATGGACACGGGAGCTTACGGCTATTCTATGTCGCATAATTTTAATACCCGTCCAAGATCAGCAGAAATTCTTATTAATGATGACTCCCATCAATTAATTAGAAAACGAGAAACCATTAACGATATCTTCTCTCTTTGTGATGTATAAAATACTTCTTTTCATTACAAGTTTCTCTGTTGCAATATGTCAACAAACATACAAAAGTATTCACCAGTCTGATCTTGAATACTATAAGGAGAATTTTCTAGAGCCCTTATATAAGACCTACGAAGGACCAGCTAAGCCCCTATCCAATATTAAGAAAAATTTGAGCAAGAAAGTCTTTGGATATCATCCTTACTGGCAGGGAACAAAATGGCAATATTATAATTTTGATCTACTTTCAACAATAGCCTACTTTTCAGCAGAAGCCGATGAAAATGGAAATCTTATCGATCTGCATGGATGGCCTGCAACTGATCTAATCAATAAGGCGCATGAAAATGGCGTTGAGGTTGTTTTGACTGTAACGCTTTTTTCGAAAACAAAATTAGAAACGCTTTTGAGTAGTAGTGAAAATCGCAATCGATTAATAAATAATTTGAGATTTGAAGTTGAGCGAGCTGGTGCAGATGGTGTTAATATTGACTTTGAATCCTTCCCTGAATCACAAAAAAATAACCTTGTTATTTTTGTTAAAGATCTGAGAGCTATTTTGCGAAATAGCATACCAAACGCCCAAGTTACTTTGGCCACTCCTGCGGTAGACTGGAATAACGCATGGGACTTTAATGCATTAGCCAATGAGAGTGATGGTTTGTTTGTAATGGGTTATGATTATCATTGGAAAGGAAGCACGCTCACTGGCCCTGTCGCCCCCTTAACTGGTGGATCTTATAATGTTACCAATACGATCAATACCTATCTTTCTGTTACAGGAAACAACACAAGCAAGATCATACTTGGAAACCCGTACTATGGCTACGAATGGCCAGCAACCTCAGCTGATAAGGGCGCCAATACTACTGGTTCTGGTAGCGCTGTTTTTTTTAATGTCGCGGAGTCAAAAGCATTATCATACGGCAAAAGGTGGGATAGCGATGCCCAAGTACCATGGTATCGATTTGAAAACCCAAACTGGATCCAGGGATGGTACGATGATAGTCTTTCGTTGTCAAAAAAATATGATTTTATCATCTCTAAAAATCTTGCTGGAATAGGTATTTGGGCGCTGGGATATGATGACGGTTATGACAAACTATGGAACGCGTTAGGTGAAAAGGTTGGAGTAAAATCTCCCCCCTCTACCCCTGAAGCAATTTCAATATCAAGCATGGGTAGTGGAGTGATTAGCATTGATGTTAAAAATGACGACTCTGCATTACAATACGATGTTGTTGAGGTTGATCCTGAAACAAGCAAAGAGGATTCGGTTGGAAAATTTTTAAAAAGCCCTTTCTTAATCCAAGGCTTAAATAATAACAAAGCCTATTACTATAAAGTTCGAGCAATAAACGAATACGGATCGAGCGAATTCACCGAAATTTTAGGTGCATCGCCATCGCCAGAACGCTCTAAAGTATTGATCATCAATGGTTTTGATAGGACAGTCGGCACAACTAATACTTTTGATTTTATTTTTGAACACGGTGAAGCTGTTAGGAAAAATTCATATACTTTTGACTCAGCCTCAAATGAGGCGGTAATTAATGGCACTGTAAAACTAACTGAGTTTCCAATTGTAAACTGGATTCTTGGAGAGGAAGGCACTGCAACCTCATCATTTGATGAAGACGAAAAAAGGATAGTAAAAAATTACATTTTGAATGGTGGTCGTTTATTCATCTCTGGTTCAGAAATTGGATATGACCTTGTTGAAAAAGGCAGTCTTTCCGATGTAAAGTTTTACGAGGACTTCTTAAAAGCAAAATACATTAGTGACGCCGCTGGTGGTACTAGCGGAGTTTATAGCGTAGAAGGTGTTACAAATTCTTTTTTGGATGGGTATACTTTTAGCTTTGATGATGGTAATAACGGAAACTATAATGTTGATTGGCCTGATGGGATCAAACCCATTGGAAACGCGGTGAGTATCTTAAAGTATGTTGATGTGGATTATGAATCTCGAGGTGGCGCTGGAATAGCTTATAGGGGAAATTTTACTAACAGCTCTATTCCTGCCGGCCTAGTGTATCTTTCTGTTGGGCTTGAATCAATCTATCCAGATTCAATGCGCGTAATGGTTATGGGGCAAATCCTTCAATACCTTGAAGCTCCTATTGCTTCAGTAGAGTCTAATGATAACGTAGTCCCCGAAGGATTAAACATTTCCGCTTTATACCCCAACCCATCCAATCGATCGATTTCCATTGAGTTTCAAGTACTGGAATTATCACCCATTGCGTATCTTACAATAACCGATCTGATGGGTAGAGAAATTTTTAAAATGTCTGCACTTTCACTTCCAACAAAAATTCAAAGATATAATTGGAACGGACTGACTAGTAGAGGCGATAAAGCTCCATCAGGGATATATATTGTTAATCTATCTCAAGGTAAAGAGTTTGTGACTAAGAGGTTTACCCTGCTTAAATGAAAAATATTTTCTTTCTTTTATTTTTAAGTGTTGTAATAAGCTGTTCGCAGCAACCAAAATCAATTCATCAAACTGAATCGGAATCAAAAAAAAACACTCCAAATGTTAACCTATCTGGTATTCAAATTGGCTTGGATATTTTATTGAATGAAAAAATAGATCTCATCAAAAATAAAAACATAGCCCTTGTTACAAATCATTCTGGTGTAGACTCATATGGAACTCCTAATTATGAAAGATTAATGAATGAAAAGGATGTTCATATCAAAATAATTTTTTCTCCAGAACATGGCCTATTTGGAGAGGCAGCCGCTGGTGAAAAGGTTGAATATGATGGCCAAGTTAAAACACTTCCTGAGGTCGTCAGTCTCTATGGAAGCAATCGCAAACCTACCTATCAGCAAATGGAAGGTCTTGATTATATCATCTATGATATTCAAGATGTAGGTGCAAGGTTTTACACCTACATAACCACTTTGGGACTGATTATGGAGAGCGCGTCTGCGGCTAATGTTAAAGTTATAGTACTTGATCGCCCTAATCCGATTAAGGGTAAATTGATTGAAGGTCCAATACTTGATCTTAAGTTTCAAACGTTTGTGGGGTACTACCCTATACCGATTCGCTACGGATTAACTGTTGGTGAATTGGCAAATATGATTCAAGGTGAGAAGTGGATTGAAGGAGAACCTAATCTTGAAATAATTAAAATGAAAGGCTGGAAAAGAGATCTTTGGTTTAATGAAACAAATTTAAAATGGATTAAACCTTCCCCAAATATTCCTGACCTAACTACAGCAATTATATACCCTGGAATGTGCTTACTTGAAGGAACAAATATCAGCGAAGGGAGAGGAACGAATAAACCGTTTAAACGATTTGGCGCGCCTTGGATCAATAAAGAGACTTTAAGCGCAGAACTTAACAATCTTAATCTTCCAGGAGTCGTTTTTAAACCGGTATCCTTTATACCTACTTCAATTAAGGGTATGTCAATTAACCCGAAGTACAAGAATCAGGTTTGCTATGGCTCAGAAATTATCATAACAGATAGGGAAAAATATTCAAGTGTGATTACTGGAATGGAAATTATCAATTTAATCAAAACAAAATATCCTGCGAACTTTGAATTAAAAAAGGGTATAAATCGTCTTTGGGGAAACGCTGAATTTATTGATCAAATTTCAACAGAAAACAAAGACGGTCTTTTTAGACTCCCCATTGAAAAATTCAATCGAATTTCAAAACGGTATTGGCTTTATGATTAAAAAAGCATTTCTCATTTTTTTAATATTCATTTATAGTTGTTATGCACCGCCCACAATGTATGTGCCTAGCGGTTCTTACAATTTGAGCAAATCTATAAACAGCATAATTAATGAATCTGAAATAAAAACAAATATAGCAGTGAAAGCTGTCAATTTAATTTCTGGGGAAATTTTAATAGACCTTAATAGCCATTCATTGTTTAATCCAGCTAGCAACAATAAACTTTACACCTCTATTTCAGCATTGGGAATTTTAGATACCAATTTTACCTTTAATACATCTGTTTATTCTGACACTAAAGCAATTTACTTGGTTGGTGGTGGTGATCCCGATCTAACGCTGGAACAACTAGATTCGTTGGCCACAATAACAGCCAAAAAAAATTCGCCAGGTAAAAGGCTTGTTATTGATGATTCGATCCTAGACACTCTTGTCTATGGTCCTGGTTGGATGTGGGATGAAGGAGATGAATGGTACTCGGCGCAAATTAGTGGATTATCCGTTAATGATAATTGTATTGATTTCATTGTTAATCCCGCAGATAATGGAAAGTTAATTGATATTCAGATCCTGCCTCAATCAGATTATTACACTTTTTTAAATGAGGCTTACACCGTAAACGATACAACAAATTTTAAGAAACTTAAAATTTCTCGTGATTGGAAAAATAAAAATAACAATTTTTTGATAACGGGCAGCATTATGGATACAACTTCCTCAGATACCATTATCCGAAATGTACATGATCCAACTCTATTTACAGGCTATCTTTTCAAGGAAATGCTCCAAAAAAAAGGTCTACCAATTAGCGCTCTTGAGAAAGGCAATCGCTCTTCTTCAAGCTTAAAAATCGCATCCCACAAATCTTCCTCGCTGATTTCAATCGTTGAAAACCTAATGGTTGAAAGCGATAATCTTACTGCTGAGATTCTTGTTAAAATTATTGGCCATCACACGACAGGAGACCAGGGGAATTGGAAGAATGGTTTACATGCAATGAGGTTGTATTTAAATGATCAAGTTGGTTTAGATACTACCAACTTCTCAATCAGTGACGGCTCGGGTGTCTCAAGATATAATTACTCAAGCGCCAGCCATTTTACTGACTTGCTTTCATGGATTTATAATGCCTCAAACATTAGAGATATTTACCTTAAGACGCTATCTTATACTGGCGAAAATGGAACATTGCTTGACAGAAACCTCCCTGATGGAATTTATGCAAAAACAGGCTCGCTATCTGGAGTATCAACATTTTCTGGTTATATTATACATCCATCGAAAGATCCAATAGTGTTTTCAATTCTGATGAATGGTTATAAAGGATCCTCTTTCTCATTTAGAGCTCTTCAAGACAGAATCGTTTCTCAAATAGCATCGTTTTAATGAAGCATCTTCTTTTAATATCCTCTGTATTTTTTCTTGTATTAGCTTCATGCGGATCTGAGAAAAATAAAAGTCCGTATGTTATAGCGCTCGGCATAGCGCAAGACGGTGGAGTTCCTCAAGCTGGTTGCACAAAGGTGTGCTGTAAAAATAGATGGATGAAATCAAAAAAAGAAATTTACGTGACGTCTCTTGGTATCGTTGATCCAAATTCCAAGGAGGCTTGGATTATAGAAGCATCACCTGACTTTCCATTTCAACACAAAAAGCTTTCGGCTGACAATGAAGTGAAGGGATTATTTATAACTCATGCTCATATGGGTCATTACACTGGCTTGGTGCATTTAGGTAGAGAAGCCATGGGATATAAAAATATGCCCCTATTTGTCGCATCAAAAATGGCAAATTTTCTAAAGAATAATGGCCCCTGGAGTCAATTAGTTGAGTTGGAAAATGTTAATCTTAACATTATTTATCCAAACAAAAGTCTTAAGCTCAACAAAAGACTTTCAATCGTTCCATTTCAAGTTCCTCATAGGGATGAGTTCTCTGAGACAGTAGGGTTTAAAATACAAGGCCCAAAAAAAAATTTGATTTTCATTCCTGATATTGATAAATGGTCCAGGTGGGGCGATGATGTTCTATCAATCATTAAAAGCAATGATTTTGCGCTATTGGACGGAACTTTTTATGATGGTGAAGAATTACCTGGAAGAGATATGTCTGAAATCCCACACCCATTCATAGTGGAATCATTAGACTTTTTTGAATCTATAAAAGATGAAGTTCAAATACATTTTATACACATAAATCATACAAATCCTGTACTTGATTCCAGTTCAAAACAATATAAAGAAGTTTTAGAAAAAGGGTTTGGCGTTGTTAAAATGGATCAGCGCTACGAGCTATAAAAAAGATCTGATATTAAATCTGCTGCAAAAACAATAAAGATATTTGAACAAGCTGCTATTCCAATATAAGCCGTCCACGCAAGACCATTTGATTTTAATATAAAAACAATAATTAGACTTGAAAGAAGCCCTAAGGCTAAACTAGTAGGGTTAAAATTTCGCTGAAATCTGCTCAAAAGAAATAGCCCAAGCAGAGCACCATAAGTAAAAGATGCTATCTCTAAACCTACAATAATAATTGCGGTGTTTGTTTCGTTAAAAAAAAGGGCTATAAAGATTAGCACTGCACCCCAAGCCAAACTAACAAACCTTGAGAAATTTATGTCTTTGGCTTTATGTAGCCAATCAGAAATGGTTGATGATGCTAGCGAGTTAATTGATGAGCTTAATGTAGACATTGCTGCAGATAAAACTCCTGCAAGCAAAAGACCTTTTACTCCTATTGGCAAGTAATTTGCAATGAAATAAGTGAATTCTCGATCTTTTGCAATTTCAACTTCATTTGTGAGAAGATAGATAAGCGACCCTGCAAATAAGAAAATAATAAATTGAATTAAAACTACGAAACCACTACCGATCATTGCCTTCTGGGCTGATCTTAAATTTTTCGTAGTTAAAACTCTTTGAACCATCATATGATCAATGCCATGAGAAGAAAATGAAAGGAAAATTCCACCAACGATTGCGCTTAAGAAATAATAAGGGTCTTTGAAGAAGCTTCCGTTATAATTAAACACACTTATCTTATCAATAGATTGTAAACTTGCTAAAGCGCTGCCTATAGATACATCTAAATAGTTGATTGCAAAGAATATTGATATTAATCCACCCAATAAATAAAGAATGAATTGAACACTATCTATCCATATGACCGTTTTCAAACCTCCAGAAAGAGTGTAAATCATTGTAACAATTCCTATGACTAGGACAGCAAAAAATAACGACCAACCAGTGATAACCTGTATTATTACTGCCGTAGCTAAAAATCGTACGCCATCAGCTAAAACCCTAGTAACTAAAAAAATTAATGAGGCTGTTTTTTGAAAATTGTTTCCAAACTTTAGGCCTATAACCTCATAAATCGAAACAATGCCAGTCTTAAAATAAACTGGAAGCAGTATTATGCTAACTAAAATCCTTCCAACTATATAGCCAATAGCAAGTTGAATGAAAAACCAATCTCCTCTATAAGCTAGACCTGGTACGCTGATAAATGTGAGAACCGAGGTTTCAGTGGCAACGATTGAAAACATTGCAACATACCATGGAAGCTTTTTATCTGAAAGAAAATAGTCAT
>CEVZ01115460.1_pt1 | contig 10227 bp, 9 predicted proteins | sample 361371 | NCBI WGS metagenome assembly CEVZ01 (sample SAMEA2620217, study PRJEB7988) | marine metagenome | isolation source: saline water (ENVO:00002010), including
TCCTTCGCTTGATTGATAATTCCATGTTGTCTTCTTTGCCAATCCGTAATTAGTTGTTGCTTATGTAAGTCTAACTGTATAGACGGATCTTTTTCAATTTCAATGCTATTTTGTCTATTTTTTTCATCTTGTAATCTGCATTCTCTAGTTACAAATTCTAAATCTTCTGTAGGATCTGCATATCTTTGACTAAATTCCTGAAAGCTAAAGCTCCTGTGACGTAGGAATTGGCGTGCAATATCCCTTGTCGTCTCTACTTCTAAACATACAGAAACCATTTCAAAAGGAGACCAATGCTTATGCTTAATCAGATATTCGAGTAATTTAGTAGAAGTTTTTTTATTATTTTGATTTGCTGGGTTACTTACGCGTGCACAGTACGCGACTAATTCCTGAGCATTTGCTAGGTCAATATCTGCGGACTTGGGTGGTTGCGAGTAACTAATTAATTTTACTTTCATATACTCTGGAAAAGTTCCTTTCTTTAACGAACTCGATCTTTGATCTAAATTTTCCATCTAGTAAGTCTCCTTTATGTGAAATAACAAACACGTTAGACCCTTCTTCCAAAGAGTATAAAATTTTCATAAGACTGTCAATACCATCATGATCGAGCGACGAGTCAAATGTCTCATCAAGAATGAGTAAATTCGTAGAGGCTGAATTCTTCATCCTAGCGATTTGTCGCCAGGTGAATAGAAGAGCCAGATCAATACGCTGTTTCTCACCCTCGGAAAACGAAGAATAATTAAATGTATCTCTGTATCTTGACTTTATTGATTCATTAAAGTTCTCATCTAATTCAAATGAGACGAAGAAGTCAAGTATACTTAAATATTTATTAACTAAATTATTCATCACAGGCAGGTATTCTTTTATGATTTTAGTTTTAATACCAGTATCTTTAAGCATCTCACCTGCAGCATCATTGTAGGTTTTTTCTTCTACAAGTCTTATTTTGTCCTCAGAAAATGAATCTCTATCACCTAATAAGCTGGATAATTCTTCATTTGCTTTTCCAAGATCTCCATCTTTACCACTTAAACCTGCAATATCACTATTGAGGTTAGTAATTTGTTTTTGAAGTCTTTCAATAGTTACGTTATTAGAATGAACCTCTTGTTGCTTTGAACTAATATCATCTTGTATTTCAGAAACCTTTTCAAGAGATTCCATAACTGTAGTTGCTTCATTTCTAACCTCTACAATAGCATCTTGTAGTTTTTTAGCTTTATCACGAGCTTGGTTCATTTTTTCATGTCTCAGTGTGTCATTTATTTCCTGAGAACATGTCGGACATTCTTTATTTTCTTCATAAAACTTAGCATCTTTAACTACCGTCGATATCTGTTGTTCAAACTGGTGGTTATAATTTTGGAGAGATTGTTTCTTATCGTGAAGCTTCTTGCTTTCAGCATTAGTCTTTTCTTGATTTTCAACAATAAAGGTAGTTGCTTCCTTTGATTGAGCTTGTAGGTCTTCTATTTCAGATTCTGCTTTATGAATTTCTGCTTCTTTAGCTTCCTGCTGTTCCTTATTAATTTCAGTAATATCACGAATATATTTACGTTGGAATTCTACCTTTTCCTTTGTTAAATCAAGGTGATAGTTTACATCAACCATTTCATCTTTGAGAGTGCTATTTCTCTCTTTTAAGATTTGATTCATTTTTGAAAAGATTTGAATATCTAATAAATCCTCTATAACTGCTCTTCGAGTATGAGAAGGAAGTTGCATAAAAGGAATAAATGAACTAGAACCTAATACTACTATCTGGTGAAAAGACTTATGATTAAGTTTTAAAATGTTTTGTTCTAAATATTTCTGATAATCCCTCGATTGAGAGGCCTGATTAATCATATTACCGTTTTGCCATATTTCAAACTTGTTTGGTTTAATGGCTCTTACAATTTTAAAGGAATGTGATCCAATATCAAATTCAACTTCTACTACACATCCTTTTCCATTGATAGTATTAACTATCTGAGACTTGTTAATAGTCCTATGAGGTTTTCCAAATAATGCAAATGAAACTGCATCTAATAAAGTGGATTTACCTGAACCATTAGCTCCTACAATTAAAGTACTAGGGTATTCATCTATCCGAATTTGCGTAAACTTGTCACCAGTCGAAAGAAAGTTCTTCCAACGTACATTTCTAAATATTATCATGCAATTTCCCTATCTTGTGCTTCAACATATAAACTTCTCATAACTGATTTCATTCTGTCTTTACTTAAATCAGTTTCAACTGCGTCTACATATGAATCTAATAATTCAGTAGTGTCTTCAACACTTATACTATCATCTAAAACATTAGCGCCAATAAACTCATCAAAAGTTTCTGCTATTTTTAATTCATGTATTTTTACTTGTTGGACACGATCAATAAATTTATCAAATACAAAAGGATCAGATTTATTTACAACTACTACTTTAACGAATTGATTTTCAAGAGTGTCAACTTTATATTGTGTAAAATCTGCTTGTGTATCATCATAGAATATCTTTTTAAATATGGTTAAGGGATTTCTTACTGGTGTAAGTTCTCTTGTTTCAGTATCAACAACATGGAAATACTTATTATCACCTGCATCTGCCCATGTAAATTCTGTCTGAGAACCTAGGTAATGTATATTGTCTTTTGTTGATTTAGTATGAAAATGACCAGATAATACTTTTTCAAATCTTTGAAACATTTCAGTAGACATACCGTGAGGACTTTTAACACCTCTCATCATATCAAATCCACTTAGTTCAAGGTGAGCTGCTAACCAATCGCATGGTACCTGAGATAACCAGGAAAGAAAGTTATTTGAGTTTTCAGCATTAATCCAAGGTAAACAACCTATTTTTAAGCTTCCGTATGTCATCACTTGAGGCTCCATCATGATATTTACGTTAGTAGTAAAATATCCTAATAGTTCTTTGAGTGAACATAGCTGATTTGTGTTTTTGTAATATACGTCATGGTTGCCAGGAATAATATCCATGGTTATTCCCATATCACGCATAGGTTCTAAAAAGACTTTTCTATTATCATTTAAAGCCTTAAAGTTTACGAATTTACGATGATCGTAATAATCTCCAAGGTGTAATATCTGTTTTATACCATGTTCTTTCATATATGGAAAGAAGATCTCTGTATAAAACTTTTCTTGATATTTTAAGAATATGTCCGAGCTATTTCTGACACCGCAATGAGTGTCATTCAAGACTGCTAATTTCATTCAATTATCCCATAAAGAGCTCAAGGCCCTGCTTTCCTGTTTTCACTTTTTTCTTTTTCTTTTCTTCTTTAGCGAAGTCCTGAATTGCTTTATCTTTATCTCTAACGTTTTCGATTCTTTCACGAAGTTGGTCAACAAATGACCTAGTTACAGATGCATCCGAACCAGTAGTAGTTCTATCATAATGCACAAAGTCTTCAATTCCGGCCCTTTCAATGAATTTAAACTTTATGTCCTGTTGCTTCTTTTCTTTTGCAAGTCTTCGTAAAAAGGCATAATAGCATATTTGAGTAAAATAAGCAAAAGCATTTGGATTTCCAGTTCTTGTGCTAGCTTCTATATTATAATTCGTAATTGCTTTAAGACAGTTCTCTACTGCATCCATTACCATTTCTTCACGATACGTGTAACGAATAAAATTGGCTTTATGTGATAATCCCTGTGATATTTTTAAAAAGCATTCTGCAATATAATTAGGTACATTAGGTACTTGTTTACCATTTGCCTGTGCTTCATTTACAGTCTTCACATATTCTACCACAGCTAGAGAAAACTCTTTATTGTTTACGTAATGAGGTTTCTGTTTCTTTTTCTGAGGCATTAATCTCTCCTTTTAATAACTAATATTATACCACAATTTTTAGGTATTGTAAACTAATTTTTTTTCACTTTTTTTCATTTTAGGGGTTTACAAAAGCCCAAAACTGTGGTATAATTAATAGAGGTTTTGAGGAGGGGGGATATACCACTTTTAGTGAAAGGTAGGACCCTTAGGATCTTTAATAGGGAACTTAATAACATTTTCAGTTTCTTCAACCTTTTTAGGTTTATTTTCTTCAACAAATTTAATCTGCGACTCTTTAGATATTTCTAGACAAATCTTAATGTATTTCTCTTTTATATCATTAGCGACTTCTGAATGAGATACTATTTGTTTAGGATTTACTATAGCTTCATCTTTCTTTGAAAAGGGGTACCATTTAGAAAAGAAGAATCCTCCGATGCCCATTCGGTGAATTTGCAAAGGCCTTTCTAATATAATAATTTCATTTTCAGAATTTTCATTTACGTATGATATAACTTCCTCTCCTGAAACTAATTTCAAGTGCCTTATGTTTATATCGTTATATTCATCTGTCATATGTCTAACTCGTGAATGCTATATTTAAATTTCTCTTTTGAGTATATTTTAATTCTTTCGGCCGCGTGATTTAATGTAAAATTCTTATTTTTCTTCCAATGCAAATCATCGGCTAAGTCATATAGAGTAGTAGGTCGGCCGTCATCACTCTTTCGTAACCCTCTTCCTATACTCTGTAAAATTCTAATCTGACTCTTTGAAGGAGAAGAAAAGATAATATTATGAAGGTTCCTAATATTTATACCTGTAGAGAATACACCCATGCTAGCAACTATAATTGCATTCTTTTCATTTTCAGTTATATTTCTAACTGCTTCGCGCGTATCTACACCCGTTTCACCTGAAACATAAAATATTTTTCTGCTTTTATGAGCTTTATTCTTTATCATATCATATAAAGGTTTACCATGTTTTTCAACATATTGAAATAATATAAGAGAATTTCCATCTTGGTCTAATGCCAAATTAGTTATAAACCTATTCCGCGGTTGGTACTTAACTATAAAATCCACTTCTTCTTGGTATTTTTGACCATTCATCGCTTTACATAATTCATCTGAGTACTTTAATAGTAACACATTAATGTTTAACTCTGCTAGGTTGCCTGTGTCTATTAGTTCCTTAGTTGACGTCACCTTTATAATCTTACCAAATAACCCCTCCAATACAAGTTGGTGTGTTTGACTTCCATCTAAAGTACCAGTGGTTCCAAACCTATATTCGGTATCTCTCATCTTACTTAATATAGAAGTCAATGATTTAGCTTTAAAGTTATGCGCTTCATCACCGAACACACAACCAAATTGCTCAAACCACGTACCCGGCATTTTATATATTGATTGCCAAGTGCTTATAACTATCTTTTCCTTATCTGCAAATTTTGGTCTTCCTGCATATATCCTATGCATACAACTATCTTCAAACCCTATATCATCAGTCGAATAATCAGCAAAATCAGAATACATCTGTTGAACTAAACTCGTTGTAGGAACTACTATTAACACCCTTTTATTATAGTTCTCAAGATACCATCTTGCAATACAGTATATTATAAGAGATTTACCTGAAGCAGTAGGAGATAATAAGAGTGCACCCTTATTAGCTAAACAATATTCTATTGCTCTATATTGATAATCTCTTATTTGTATTTGTTTTCCATTTGTAGTTAAATTATAAGAACTTAAAAAACTCATATCAACTTCTTGATCAGTATTAGGATAACCATAATAGTTGTCGTGTTCAAGCTCTATTTTATAATTTCTACCTTCAACTCCTGCAAATTCTTCAATATAGGGATATAGTCCTGCATATAATTCTTTACTGTGTATATTAAAAAGACGAATCTTTCCATCCCATACTTTATTTCTATAAGCTGGCATAAACTTATAACCTGGGACAAAGAAAGTAAAAAAGTCACTCAACTCATTTAGAGCTGAAGGTTCACCATCTACTGTTATAAAAGCATGGTTCTTCTTTTTTACTTGTAGTATAGACATTATACACCGGATGTGAACTTACGCCATTCAATCATATTTTTAATTGTCTGGTGTCGCCACTTTATGCTTTCTAATATTTCTTTAAGGGTATCTGCTTGTGTTTTATATAATTCTATTTTAGCTAATGCAGTTTGAATATGTTTATCTGAATCATAATAATAATCCATTTCACCTTTTAATATCTTTAAACCGTCAAGTGGATCATAACCCCAACCTAACTGATCAATTTTTTCCTGTGGCATCTTACCATTATACCAAAGCCATTTATCTCTTAAAAGTACTTTAAAATCTAATTCTAATTTTTTCACCTGCAGTTTTGCGTGTGAATGAAGTTCTAAGTATTTTGAGTGAAGTTTTGCTGCATCTCTTGATGCATTATCGAGATTCATTTCATCGATTTGCGAGTCACGTTTCCACAACTCGTGTATTTCATCTAGTGTCATAATATATCCTTAGTCGTAGTATTATCTATAGGAATTTGTAATAGGAATAATTGAATGATGTAATAGCAGTGAGATACTCTACATCTGTTGCATTAGTAGTAAATGGGAGAGAGCTGATTGAAATAGGATATGCATCAACAAATTGTATTTGAGTTCCTACGTTGTTATGACTAGTAAGAATCTGCAAAGTTAAATCTCTTGTTTTTCTTTCATTATATGTAGTTCTTCCAATTTTTTTATCTGGTTCTGTTATTAACCCAACAATCCAATCGTGTATTTCCTTATAGTTTATCATATCTTCATCAACGAGAAATGCAACTTCTAAAGGCGCATATTCTAGTTTATCAGGCATAGTAGTAATGTTCCTTTGTTTATACATCAAAGGTGCACCTGCAGTAGATACATCTGGAAGTGCTGCAGTTTGAACAAAATACTGAGCATTTTTATATTTCATATTATCGATTAATAATCTAAAACCAGTAGGATTAACAAAGGTAGTTTCATCCTGAGTTGGTGCTACGTAGGTATCAGTAAAATTAACCGTTGGTGTATATGGCATTAATCGTCATCCTCGTAAATAAAAATATCTGGTTTTGCATCTTTTCTTTTATATTTAAATCTCCATAAAAGAACAGTCAAATGCATTTTAAACCATTTCCTTATTCTATTTATATAAGTTATCATATCCATCTTTTATTTTATCAAAAATATATCTTTGACCATCAGCATTTGGATGTCTATCAGGCTCTCCAGTACGATCACGTTCTTCACCTGTCATTGCATCAATACATTGTTTATTTGCATTGTTTTTTCTTGATTTTTCATTATAATCTAATGTAAATCCATCTCTAGCTAGTTCTAGATAAACAGGATCTATTCCGTCTTTTTCTTTCATATGCATTTTATCCCATACATAAATTCCTCCAGCTAATGGAATAAAGGGTGCACCCCAAAACTGTTCATCATCTTCTATTTTTTCCATTAATGGGTATTCTTCTATAATTTTATATGTAGCATAGGTTACATCTAGTTTTCTTTTTGTTCTGCTTTTTTCAAAATTCAGAAGGCCTGATATATAACCTGCAGGTCTATCAGATTTTGTCGGGCCAAAATCTTGTACTATATTAACAGGGTGTAATAATTGAAATACAAATAATTTTATACCATTTGCTTTAGCAGCTTGTTGTATAGCGTACATACAAGTAAAAGCTGTTTTAACTGATGCTTTATAAATCTCTTCAGGATAATCTTTTCGAAGTTCATTCCATGCATACATGCCTGGTTTACCTCTACTCAAAAAATGTGGAGGATTGTTTTTTGTCAAGCCATGCATATAAGGAAACATGAATCGAGACCAACTACTCATTCCTATAGTTATAAGTTCAATATCTTCACCGTATTTAGCAATTGCTTGTAATGTACGATTTAAATGATTTATGGGCCCATCGCCACTCTTTGCACAATTAATTAATTTTAAACCAGCATGTTCTGCTAAATATTGATCCCACCATTTAAATCCAGACGGGTTTTCTATACCATAAGTGTGATTAAAGAAATCATGATCAGTGAAACTGCAACCTGTACTAATACACAGTGATCGCATATTTTTTACTCCAATTTTCAGCATCTTTCCATGTATTTATAATGGGTTCGCCTTTTATGTTTAACGATGTATTAAGCAGCATAGGACACCTACTCATCTTCCACCATTCTTCTAATATAGGTCTTAATATAGACCTACAGTTCTTTTTTACTACCTGCACGCGCGCAGACCCGTCCACGTGCGTGACAGATTTTAGATCATGTTTTGCTTTTGCAACATATTGCATGTATTCATTCATTGGTCCTTCGAAGTATTCATCAGCAAATTCTTCCAAGATTGCAGGTGCAAAGGGTCGAAATTTTTGTCGTTTTTTAATAGTGTTAACAGTTTCTGCAATATCCTTTCGGGGATCAGCAAGGAAGCTCCTATTGCCCAAACTACGAGGACCGAACTCTGCACGACCATGAGCAACACCGCAATAAGAATGCTTATAGATATGTTCAGCAACTTTACTAGGCGAAACATTAACTTGAATATCATGTCCAAGATATACATCCTTCCATTTAAGTGGTTTATCCAAGTAAGCTGCAGCTGCGCCTAAACTAGCACCCGCATCACCGGGATTAGGCATCATCCAAATATCATCAAATAGATATGTTATTTTACTGTTAGCAACACAGTTCAATGCAACTCCTCCACCATAACAAAGGTAACTTGAATATTGTCTAGCCTTTTGCATAATTTGAATAATCTTATTTTCTATTAACCATTGAGCAGATGCTGCGATGTCTTCATTTCGTGCATTTGGTAGTATATTTCCACAACCCTTATGAAGATTTGTTTCAAGAAGATATTCTAAATCATATATAGGCTCACCAAAAGCAGCCATACCCATTGTAATATATTCATCTTCTTGCGGTTTTAATCCTAACCTCTGTGTTATTGCAGAATAGAATAAACCTAATGAATATGGGTATTTCTGTGACCATACCTTCTTCTTTTTATACCAAATAGAACACGTATCCCATTCTCCTATAGCATCTATTATAACACAAACGGGTTCATTTGTAAACGGTTTTGTGTAATAAGATGCTGCAGCGTGAGACCAATGATGATGAAATGATTTAGTAGTGAGTTCTCTGAATTTAAACTTTTGACCAGAATATAACATTCGAGTGCTCTTAAGAATTGGTTTCTCGTAGAACACTTTAATGCCTTGATCTTTAGGCATATCAGGATGTAAATATTTGTCATTCTTTAAACGACTATAACGTTCAGCATGACCTGCATATATTATGTTACCATTCAAGTCAATTATCGTTTTAGCCGCATCATGAAATCCATAAGACAGACCAGTAATCATGACTTTATTTATAACAAAAAAAGGGAGGCCGAAGCCTCCCTAGTTTAACCTATAACTTATATCTTATGAAAGGATATTTGTTATCTTTGTGATTCTGTAGTACGGGTTGGCCCTTACTGCACCAACTGTTCCGTCTGTAGCCACAAATGGGTTAGCAATCATTCCATATCGAGTTTTAAAACCGATTTTTGGTTGAAATGAATTTTCCCCTACTGCTCGTACCATAGTTAGCGGTACGTATGGGCAATAGAAAAGACCTGCGTCGTATGGATTAGGTCCTTTATAGCCTAGAGTACAGTAATCTGTATTGGCATAAGGATCTAAGTATACTCTCATTCCACCTGAAAGAGTACCGGCAAAAGTTGTACCAGTATCATCAACTGAAAGTCCAGCATTTCCTGAGATTGCAGGTGTGTAGTCTAACATTCCAGAAGCTGAAAGAGCAGCAGCAACGTCAGAAGAACACATTAGGAAGTTACCTTTTCCTCTTCGTGTTTCTTTTGCAATTACGTTAGCTTCTCTCATTAACTGAACTAGAAGACCTTTGTACTTCTCAACTGACCAACGGCCATCTGAGTCAGCATTCACATCAAATGTACCATCTGTTGTGATGTCTGTTTGTACAGAACCTTGCTTAGCTCTAGAGTTGATTGTTCTAACTACTTCCCTGTTGATTTCAGCAAGGATTTCAGCAGAAAGAATGTTTGCCAACTCAGACTCAGCATCTAGACCATGAATTGCTTTAAGGTCTTGTGCTAATTCCATGGTGTACTCAGCTTTAAGAGCTCTTGACTTTGCAGTCACAGTTGCTTTATCGATTGAGAACGCCATTTGAGCGAAGTTAGTTCCACCACCGTCGCCAAGAGCTTCAGCAGCAGATGTTGCCATACCAGTACCAAGACCGAATGCGTCTTCAACTGCGTCTGCACCGCCTGAGGTGTCAGCAGAAGATTCACCAGTTACTCCTGGAGGGTTAATATCGCCAACCAAGGATGATGAACCACCACCTTG
>CEVZ01068937.1_pt1 | contig 10215 bp, 6 predicted proteins | sample 361371 | NCBI WGS metagenome assembly CEVZ01 (sample SAMEA2620217, study PRJEB7988) | marine metagenome | isolation source: saline water (ENVO:00002010), including
AATGATGCTCTTACATTTGTATCTGCAATCGGTGCTAAAAGTTTTTTGGTTTCATTTAATTTACCCTGAGCTGTCATATACAAACCCAAGTCTACAATATAACCCTCATCATTCTTATATTTTTTAGGAAGAGATCGTAAGATTGCTTCTGCCTCTGGTGCTCTTTCTAAGTAATAAAGAATCTTAGCCTTATGAATAAGAACCTTCGGATTTGAAGTGACTTTTTCTATACAATCTAATGCTTTACTATAATTCTTTTCTTCATGATGAATTCCTGCCAACAGAAACATGATATTTTCATTTTTTTCATTTCTTAAATATGCAATAGCAAGTTCTCTGGCAGCAGGTAACTCGTTAGCCTCAAAAAGTTCATTAATAAGTTGAGGAATCATTATTTTTTCAGTCCAATATTAGGTCTACCATCCAACCCTCTATCCTTATACTTACCGTCTGCATCCACATAATGCATAAACACCTGATATTGTAAATTACCCTCAAATCTATCTCTCCAATGTTCTAGTTCCGTTCCATGATAGACCATCATATCTCCTTCTTTAAGATCTACAGAATTATTATTACCATTATAATCCTTTATGGATATCGGCCATATGGAATCTCCACCTAATGATAAAGTCACTGAATATTCACACTCTGGACGGTCACTATGAATCTTAAGATCAGAACCATTCTTGTATATTCTTGCATAAGTATATGTTGGAATTAATTTTTTTCCAACCACTTCTTCTATATCAGGTCGTGACATAAACATCAACATATCAAAAGCAGGATCTCCGTAAATACAATGAGAATTAGGAGCTTGGTCATCACCCACAAATTTTTCATTATCAACTCTTAGTGAAAAATAATTACGCAAATAATTAGAAAAAAAACTAGGAATATATTTTTCCCATTTTTCAAAACCCTGGTCTTGGAATTGTGTCATAAAGGTTTTTCTCCGTTTCTATCCAACTTACTAAACTATATCTATGTCCCCATGTAACTGGATGCACCTTATGTGCAAAATCTTTATATGATGGGAATGCTATCATCATACCTTTTTTTGGTTTAATAGTCAACCCAAGATCAGGAAATTCTAGTTCTCCTCCACCATATTCTTCATTTAAATAAAACAGAAAGGAAATGTCTCGTGGCATACATTTTTCCCATTGACGAGTTTCATAATTAAAATGCTCACCGTCATTATGTTTCTTGTAATGACCACCTGGATTATATCCAAGAAATTGGGCAGGTTCATACTTCTTGAAAGTGCATTGATATCGGGGTTGAACATATCTAAAATAACACCCAGATATGGCCTGTTCAAGATGAACTCGAAGTTCATCAGACTGAGGATACCAAAGTGTATCACGAACCTCTAAATCTTGTTTACCATCTGGATCATCATTAAGAATAGTAGCTTGTTGAGTATCTTGAGTATTAGTACATTCCATTAGAAGATTTATATCTTCTTGAGGAACAACATTATTTCTAATGATAATCAAATCATGTAAATTAAATAACGTTATTGCTATTTTTTCATCTCTAAATGCTGCCATAGTAAAAGTTGTTTAATAATTTATGTAGGTGCTTTTAAAGCCGCTTTGGTTTGTCTATCAAATGATTCACACCCTATCCATGAACCTGGAAGTTGAGTTGGTGATGACCGATACTGATTAGGCCCTCCTTCATTGTTTCCGAATTGACCCTTCTCATTCTTTCCCCATACCCACAAAGTATTATCAGTTTTGGTTGCTGCCGTACCATATAGACCACAACTGACCTGTTTCCAAGTGGTTCCTGGAATTTGAGTTGGAGATGATCTTCCCTCATTACTAGGATTACTATTTTCATTAAGACCTAATTGACCATAATAATTACTACCCCACATCCATAATGTTCCATCTTGTTTAATGCAAGCCATGTGTTGATATCCACCAACGGCTGCTGCACCAGCAAAGGTACCCCAATCAGTGTCAGTTCCTATTTGAGCAGGTGATGAACGTTTTGAAGGTGCAGCGTTGAAACCATTAGCTCTTCCCCACATCCACAATGTTCCATCAGTTTTAGTCATGAGAGTCTCGCCATTACCCCCCACTTCACCTGCATCACTCCAAGTAGATTCAGTTCCTATTTGGACTGGTGATGAACGTCTATTATTCTCTCCTCCTACATTCTGTCCTAAACATCCACTACCATTATTTCCCCATGCCCATAGTGTACCATCAGTTTTGGTTGCCATACCACCATAACTTCCAACCTTATAAGATCTATTCCAAGAACCAGGTATTTGAATTGGTGATGAATATCCGCTAGGATTATGTGGTTCTCCTTGTGTCTCATTGTTTCCTAATTGACCGTATTGAACAAGACCCCAACCCCACAGTGTATTATTTGTCTTAATCCCATGCACACATTGTTTAGTTCCCGATATCCGTGCCCAGCTACCAGGTAGTTGAACTGGTGATGAACGAGCACTATTTTGAGGGCCTCTCATCTGAGTTCCACCTTTATTTTCTCCAACTCCCCACATTGTACCATCTTGCTTCACCATTAACATAGCAGTCTGCTCACCAAAGTAAGCAAAACCTGGTTCTGTTGATCCTAATGGGCCAGTAGCATGAGTAGCTGGAACTCCCCAATCAGTGCTCGTTCCTATTCTAACTGGAGAAGAGTGATCTTGACTCTTGTTATTGGGTAATGCTGCTGGATAAGGAGTATTGGGAGAGAAGGTACCCTGTTCCTGAAATCCCCACATCCACAGTTGCTGTGGATCCGTGGCAGCATAAGACCAAATTCCACCTTGGTTTATTTTATTATAAACCTCATCGAGTTCCCAAACTCCTTCTTCTTTATCGGTTATAGCCATAATTTACAAATACTGATAACGAGTTCTGATTGAACCAGGTTTATAATATCCCACATTTATATCTGAATATTCTGTACTAATTCCTACAGTAGTAATTCCAATCTTTTCTTCACTGTGAATACCTACATACGATTCAAGTGCCTTTGTCACCGTAGAAGTATCAATACCTGCCATTATACCATTTATTCTATCAGTTATTAACCCACGAAGTCCAGCAATCTTTGCTTCTTTCTCAATATATGCCTCATGATTAGTCTTAATCTTAGCCGCAAGAGTGCCTACAGTGCAATCACGATAAAATGCTTCTGTGGTTAATCCCGCATTTGGTGTTGCACTACTTATAAATGCAACAGCCGCATCATACTTATATCCTGATGCTGATGCATAAACACTATCAGCATAGTTCCCTAATTCCGATTCTCTCAAATCTCTCTCCTCTTTATATGCCTCCCCATCCCAATCTCTTACAAACTCTTGAATTTTACCTGTAATATCACTTATCCACTCTGCATCACTAATTTCAAATATAAAATTACTAGCATCTACAGTAACACTATCATCTGCGGTTCCATAATAGAATTGTCCCCAATCAAAAGTTGACTCTAATCCACTAAGAGTAGGATGTATAGCACCATTAGTTGCTGTAGCAATTATTTCGGATATACCAGTCACGGAATCGACTTTTGCCCATTTAATATTTTTGGTCATAACCTCTAAAAGACCTCTCTTTTTATTTATTTATAAGGTAAATTGAAAATTGGAACTCCATCCACACATTTCTAATCCAGAGCTCTCTTATAAAGCTCTCTTATAAAGACTTGTATTACCTTGTTGAAAACCATCAATCCACGTACCAGGTATTTGAATTGGTGATGAACGATTTGTTGTACTATTTTGTCCTAAGTTTCCATTACCATTTTCTCCCCATGCCCATGCTGTTCCATCAGTTTTTGTAAAAGCCATGGCTCTGTCTGCACAATTTACAGCTCCTACATTCCATGTCGTACCAGGAAGTTGTCTTGGAGAAGACTCGTCACCGTATTGATAATTGTGTCCAGTACAACCCTGTTCACCTTTTCCCCATGTATATAATTCTCCAGCAGTGTTAGTTGCCCAGATAGCAGGATCCTGCCCTGCTCTTCCTATATATTTCCAATTGGTATTAGTTCCTACTTGTCGAGGTGATGAATAATGTGTTAGATTACTCTGTCCTAATTGTCCATTATCATTTTTACCCCATGACCATAATGTTCCATCAGTTTTGGTAGCGAGAATCTGATCTTTAGAACAACATACCTCACTCCATGTACCAGGAATTTGAAATGGTGATGAACGAGTATTTTTGTTTGGGCCATATCCACTCCATGCCCCAAATCCCCATAGATACAACTCACCATTATCCTTAATACCTGCACTGTTATTATTACCACCACTTATCCTACTCCACGTACCAGGAACTTGTGTTGGTGATGAACGGAAGGTTGTATCATTCAAACCTAACGTAGCATACTGATTAATACCCCACATCCACAATGTTCCATCAGTTTTAATTGCTCCACAAAACTGTCTGGAGCAAGTAATTTCCCCAAATCCCGATTTCCATGAACCTGGTATTTGAGTTGGTGAGGATCTATTATTATTACTAGGAAGATTAATTCCTAATTGACCATAAGAATTACTACCCCATGTCCATAATGTATTATCAGCTCTAACTCCCATTGAATGAAATCCATTCGATTCCTCAAAAAGAACCACATTCCATTGACCAGGTAATTGTATGGGTGATGAATGATCAGCGTTCTGATTTAAACCCGATGTTCCATTTGTCCCATTTCCAACTATGAATGCTTTATTATAATTGACCCATTCACTTTGCAGATACTTATCTCGTACCTGCTGCAAATCCCAAACTCCAGATCGTGCCATTAATTAATTCCTCCTTATGTAATTTGCTTACCAGATGCAGTGACCTCTAATCTATCTGCTTGGTTGGCATATGCTCGAAGTTTATATCCCGACGCTAGATATTTAGGTTTCTGACATAATTCTACAGTTGAATCAGCAGGAACCACCATATCATAACAGAGATATGATTGAACGTTGTTACTTCCATCTGTCCACACAACTCTTGCCTTCACATCATTGGTTCCATCATTGTTACAAAGAAGAATACTTTGAACCACAGATGGATTAGAAGTAGAAGTATATAAATCAGTCATCGTAGCAGCAGAAGAAAGTGCAACTTGAGCATCCCATAAATCCGTATCCTCTTTATATTCTATAATAATCGTTGCTTCTAATGCTGAAGATGCACTTGCTTGAAGTTCAATTGTTTCACTTGGGCCAAGAACTTTAGGTTGATGAAGTAATTCAACTGCTGAGTTTCCAGGAACTGGTATGGTATGGGCAAAGGAGAAACTAGATTGCATTTCTCCACTAATCGTAACCTCAGAACCAGTAATATTAGCAATGTGAACTGAATGAACAATTGTTCTGTGAGAAGTACTAGCGTTAGCAGTGAACGCAGTTGCCATTGAAGTAGTAACATCATATTGAGTGGCACCACTAATACTCGTATTAAACTCACCAGATCCACCAGCAGCAATACCAGTTAGAGCACTACCATCACCACTGAAGGCAGTGGCAGTCATCAGACCAGTAGATGGATTATATGTCAATCCACTATCGGTTTCAATTCCTTGAGAACCTGTAGTTCCATCTACAAATGTAGGATATACAGTTTCGTTAGTGGTGTTGTTTGCTGTAGCAGTTACATTAGTTGCGACGTTTGCTGTACCAGTACAAGATCCAGAAGAACCAGTACAGTTACCCGTTACGTTACCAGTGACATTACCTGTAAAGGATGTAGCCGATAGAACATTGGTTGAAGGATTATAAGTTATTCCTCCATCAACCCTCATGGTTTCACCAGCAGTGGTTGAGGAAGTATCCGCAAATACAAGATAATAAGTAGCATCAGTGCTGGTAGCAGTTATGTCCACAGTGTCTGCACTACCCGCATTACCAGTGGTGTTCTGGTTTAGAGTTGCAACTCTAGCTGCTGCAACAGTTCCCGAAGTTATATTTGAACCATTTATATCTGAAAGAGAAGAACCATCTCCACTAAAACCAGAAGCAACTAAAAGACCAGTACTAGAATTAAAGGTAAGATTGGATCCACTCTTAACTGATAAATTTCCTGTTGCAGTATCAGCAAACAATACATTACATGTTGTATCACTTGATTCATCAGCAACAGTAACAGTTGTTGCAACAGTTGCAGTATCGGCATTACCCGTAACATCACCAGTAACATCACCAGTAAAGGATGTAGCCGATAGGACGTTGGTTGAAGGATTATATGTTATTCCCCCATCAACCCTCATGGTCTCACCAGCAGTGGTTGAAGAAGTATCTGCAAATACAACATAGTAAGTAGCATCACTACTCGTAGCAGTAATATCAACTGTATCAGCACTTGCCGCATTACCAGTACAAGATCCAGAAGAACCCGTGCAGTTTCCAGTTACATTACCAGTGACATTACCAGTGAAAGATGTAGCCGATAGAACGTTGGTTGAAGGATTATATGTTATTCCTGCATCAACCCTCATGGTTTCACCAGCAGTCGTTGATGAGGTATCGGCGAAGACGACGTAATGAGTAGCATCGGTGCTGGTTGCGGTAATATCCACAGCGTCTGCTGTTGCAGCATTACCAGTACAAGATCCAGAGGAACCAGTACAGTTACCAGTGACATTACCTGTGAAACTTCCAGCTATACTTCCTGTTCCAGTGATGGTAGGAGATGTAAGAGTTTTATTAGTAAGAGTATCAGTTGTATCTCTACCGACCAGCGTGGTTGTAGATGCTGGTAGAGTTACTGTTGCGTTTCCTGAATAGGCAGAGTGTGCTGCTGCTTGTATTGCTGTGTAGTGAGCATTAGAAGATTCGCAATATAATCTAACTGCTGATTGAGATCCATCGTTCTTCAGATCAATCAAACCAGTTGAAAGAGTGATTCTATCATTACCAGCAAATGCAATATCTATTTGATCATCTGTATCGGCAGTAATTGTTGTATCTGCATCAGCATCTAAAGTTAGAACACCACCATTTAGATCAACTGCTCCTGTGAATGAAGTAGCAGATAAAGCATTGGTTGAAGGGTTGATTCTGAATCCAGTATTAACTCTAACTGGATTATTACCACTACCAGCACCAAGAAAAGCTACATATTGAGATGCATCCGTAGAATCAGCATTGGTTCCTACCTTACTTGCATTATCCACACTGGTGGTATTAGCGTTAATCCACGATAAAGTAGTACCAGTCGAAGATAAAATAGAAGCTGCTGTTCCCACTGATCCAGTTTGGTCAGCTATTGCAGTGATAGTCGCAATACCAGTAATATTAGCATTATTAGAAATCGTCGTAATACCAGTAATCTTAACATTATTAGTGATCGTAACTGCTGTTCCTGTAACAATATTATCTGTGGAAGCAACACCTGTTAAACCAGATCCATCACCAGTAAATTTACCTGCTGTAAGATTACCTGAATTAGGATTATATGTTAAACCTGTGTCAGACTCAGCACCTTGAGCTCCTGTTGCTCCGTCTACAAATATAGGATATACAGTTTCATCGGCACTATTATTTGCTGTAACCGTAAAAGTATCAGTGTTACCCGTGACATCACCCGTGAGATCTCCCTCAAAGGTAGTGGCTGTTACAGTTCCTCCACTAAATGTAAACGTGGAAGCATCTTGTAATTCTCCACCAGTACCAACAGTTACAACTCTACCAGAAGTTAAATCTGAAACCTTAGCAGAAGCAAGAGTGGCAATACCAGTAATATTAAGATTTCTACCTCCTATCTCATCATATGTAATATCTCCAACAACATTTAAATCTCCACCAACCGTCATTATACCAGCAATGGAAAGTCCACCGTGGGGTTGAATTGTTACACCAGATCCAACTGTTATCGTACCAGTGCAAGTAGAAGGCCCTGATACAACTAAATTACCAACAGTTGAAACACCACTCGCATTACTTAAGAAATGAACATATGCTTCTGTGAGGATACCCGTTCTAATGGTTCCTATACCAGTAACACTTAAATCTTCAAATGATAATGCACCAGCAAGAGTTGATATACCCGTTACATTCAAGAAGTCACAAACCGCACTCGTTATTATACCTGTCGCAATCGTTGCTACACCACTTACCTGAATATCCGTACAAGCAATACCACCCTGAACATCGAGCAGCATACTAGGAATGGTACTAGCAATACCAACTCGGTTACTCGAAGGATCAGCAAAAATAAGATCGGTATTAACCTCTAAACCGTTCTTTACAACGAAATTCTTATTTACAGCCATTTTGGGTTCACTCTCCCCCGATATTTTTTATTATTTATATAACTTTTACTCTATCCAACCCCCACCAGGTGCTTCAGCAACTATCTTTATATATCCCACTAATCTTGAGTTTCCTCCTTGTGTATTCGAGACAATAGAAGATCCAGTAAATTCTCCACTATTATATCCTCCACCACCACCTCCACCAATATTTCTCTCTAAACCACCGCCATTTCCACCTCTGGCTCCACCTCCGCCACCTACAGTGTATAAAGAACTGGTTCCTTGACCATATCCCCCATTCCACTGATAATTTAAACCTGCTTTATATCCTCTCTTCACAAGAACACCAAACGTAGAAGTTTCTGTTCCATCTGCACCTGTGAAAACTGTAGTCATGCCCCCTATATCAGCACAAGGTGCGATTCCTTGAGTCTGCCAATAATCACCTATGGTACATCCTCCCACATATCCACCCAGATTATATACATCACCAAAAGCTGCGTTTCCAGGTGGTAATGTTGAAGTTGCTACACCATCTATCTTACGAGCAAATGACCCAATCGATGGGTCGCCACCAAGCGGATTTAAATTCTCTGCTCCAGTGATTCCTTGTCCTCCTATACCAAATTGATTAAAGGCAAAAGGTGAACTAGTTCCATCCAAACCAGCACCACCACCCTTACCACTTGCAAATCCAGCTGCACCACCTCCACCACATGCCATCAATAACTCTGCTCCTCTGTAGAAGAATGATCCACCTCCACCAAACTTACCACGATTACCCCATCCACCTGAAGGCCAAATAGCAGCACCCAAATTAACAACATACTCTTGTTGTTGTACAATATCCATAATCCAAGTGGTTACTCCACCTTCACCACCTGCTGCTGTAATACCTGCTTCATCAACACCAGTACCAGCCGCACCTCCCATTGTGATCTTAACTTTAAAACTTCCTTCTGGTGCATAGAATGAATATATTCTATTCCAGTCAGAAGTAACACTAAGTCCGTCTGAAGGAATAATTTCTAAAGGTGTTGTGGTTAAATCAACCTGATCAGTATTATATAATTTAGCATTAACATCAAACTCCTCAAGATACAGTATTCTTCTCTCTCCACTATCAACAGAAGTATAGGTAACAACATTGGATAACAGAGGAGAATTATCTGCAGTTGGATGAGAAATAGAAGATCTTACTGTATTGATTCCTGCTACATTAGATTTAATTGTGAGTGTGGGAGTTGTAGCACCACTAACCGTAAATTTACCACCCTCATTTGCATTAGAAGGATAGAATCTAGTATTAGGCCAAATAATTCTTACTGCTCCAGTTCCTCCTGCTCCACCATTACCACTACGAGTGTCTGGATGATAAACTGATCCTCCACCCCCTCCAAAAAGACCTCCATTTCCTCCACCTACAGGTTCAGAGTATCTAAATCCCTCAGGTCTTGAACCATCAGATACTTTAGTAGGAGCTGTTACATTTTCTCCAGCAGTTCCACCTGAACCACCACCTCCACCGTTTATGACTGCACCATCTATCGTACTTACATCTGCTCCATCAGAACCAGTATCACCACTTCCAAATACTCCTGTACCACCACCTCCAGCTCCTCCACCTGTTACTGTGGCAGAACCACCAGTTCCACCTCCACCACCTAAATCCTCAGAATATCCAGCAGCTCCACCTCCTCCACCACTTCCAGGCCCTGAACCACCTTGTCCACCATCACCTGCAAAATCTCCACCAAGGGCATCTCCACCCCCTCCTCTTACAGTATCGCTATCAATAAACCAACTATCCTTACCATTATTAGATTCTAATCTACGAGTCGCAGAACCAGCACCACCTTCACCTACAACTAAATTATAAGTCTGACCTGGCACCACGGTGATATTATTGTTCCAGCCAAGGCCTCCACCACCTCCACCTGACATTGCTTCTCCACCATCTGCTGCACCACCAGTTCC
>CEVZ01097312.1_pt1 | contig 10200 bp, 9 predicted proteins | sample 361371 | NCBI WGS metagenome assembly CEVZ01 (sample SAMEA2620217, study PRJEB7988) | marine metagenome | isolation source: saline water (ENVO:00002010), including
ATTTTCTTCCGACGACTTGTCGACATTGATATCTCTACTGAGCCTGAATTGGCGACCGTTGAAACGATACTTCCACTGGAGGAAGCCTATTACATGCCTTCTGATTTTCATGGAAATAGTCAGGGGCGCCTTTTGAGCTGGGTCAAAAACTATCTTCATGTAAGTCAACTCTCCGGAGTTGAAGCTGCTGAACGATCCTTAATGATGAAGGCCGCAAATCCTAAATTCGTTCTGCGCAACTATTTAGCCCAATTGGTAATTGACGCAGCAGAGAATGAAGATATTTCAATGATTCATGAAGTGCTCGACGTACTCCGGAACCCATACGATGAACAACCCGACTATGACCACTGGGCAGCCAAGCGGCCTGATTGGGCCCGCCATCGACCCGGCTGCTCAATGCTTAGCTGCAGCAGTTAACCTTCTACAGCACTAACCCTGCTTATTCGGGCCGAGGTTCTTTCGGTAATCCGAGGATACGTTCTCCGATTATGTTTCGCTGGACCTGCGATGTCCCCCCTGCGATTCTTGCTCCAGGCGCAGCAAGGAGACTTCCAGACCCCGAACCCGCAAGCATGGCTTCTAAATCAGCGATGTCGGCTCGGAGATTAGCTGTGTCAAACATCAATTCAGTTATCCCTAATTTATTCAATGATGATGCGACGGACGCGCCAGGACCTTGACGCAACCCGAGATAATGGTAGCTTCGCCCTTTGGATAAAAGCTGAACGAGTCGTTGCCGGTTTATAGGGTCAAGGTCTTTCGCTGCCAATGCTTTGAGGGCATCAAGTCTCCGCTGCATTGTTATCGCTCCAGCCCCAATCGAACCTCGTTCTTTTGTCAAAATATCCATCCCGACAGCCCAACCACTATTTTCTGGCCCAAGCAATGAGGTTTCTGGAAGTTCAACATCGGTAAAGAAAACTTCATCGAATTCTGCTTCACCGGTCATTTGACGGAGAGGCCTCGTTTCTATCCCTTCAGATCGCATATCGACGAGGAAAAAACTAATTCCTCTATGTTTCGGCAGCTGTGGGTCAGTTCTCGCCATGAGAATTCCCCAATCGCTGTATCTCCCGCCGCTGCACCAAACTTTTTGACCATTCACAATCCATGTTGGGCCATCGCGAAGAGCAACCGTTCGAAGCGCCCCGAGGTCTGATCCTGCTTCTGGTTCTGAAAATAGCTGGCACCACAGTTGTTCAGCCGTGAGTATTGAGCGCAGGTGTTGATTCTTCTGGTCTGTAGTGCCATAAATCTGCACACCTTGGCCTGCCAAAATACAGCCAACCATATTCACATACGGTGGGACATCGGCTCTTGCGCACTCTTCTAGCCAGATCGCCTGGTGGTCAGGGGTAAGACCCTTCCCGCCGTATTCTGTGGGCCAATGAATCCCGGCCCATCCATTTTCGAAGAGCTTTTCTTGCCAAGCAACGCCCTGATCGACCATGGTGGGTGGCAGGATCGCGCCGTAATTCGGCGGAGCACTGGACTGGTTATCTTTCAACCATGTTGATGCTTCTATCCTGAATTCTTCAAGCGATTGCATTTCACGACGATAGTGCACAGGATTTCGAATAAGAAGTGCAATGAGAATTCTTTTACTTCACGAATGAATTCTTAGCTGATTATGTTTTTCAGGGTTTCTACTATCCGTATCTGCTCTTCTGGTGACCCCATTGGGCCAATGTTTAGGTATGTCACTCCTGATTCGGCAAACTCGGCGACGCGTTCACGGACATACCCTTCTGGCCCTACAAGGTTCATACCTTCTAGGAGTTCTGTCGGCACTGCCGCTTCTGCTTCTTTTTTCTTTCCTGACAGGTACAGTTCCTGAATTTCTAGGGCTTCACGTTCGTATCCGTAGCGTTGTACCAAAGAGTTGTAGAAGTTTTTCCCTTTCGCTCCCATACCGCCGACATATAGGGCTGTTTGTGGGCGACCGTAGTCCAGAAGATGTTTCACATCATCTCCAATCGCGACCATGCCTCCAGCCACGACATCGAGCGGCGGAAGGGCTGCGTCTCTTTTGGAAAGTCCGATTTTTAGGGCATCGCCAAAAGCCAGATCAGCCTTGGATGGCATATAGAGAGTCGGGAGCCAACCTTCTGCTATCTCAGCGGTCAGTTCAACGTTCTTCGGACCTAATGAAGCAATATGGATAGGAATATTTGGGCGCAAGGGATGTGTGATGATTTTAAGCGGCTTACCCAAGCCAGTTCCTTGATCTTCGGGAAGAGGAAGCGTGTAATACTTCCCGTCGTAGGTAAGTTTTTCTTCGCGTGCCCACACTTTTCTGCAGATGTCAATTGCTTCGCGTGTATGACCGAGTGGAGCCTTATAGGGAATTCCGTGGAAGCCTTCAATGACTTGAGGCCCTGAGGCTCCTAAACCGAGGACGAATCTCCCTCCAGATATTTCATCCATGCCGACAGCTGTCATAGCTAGCAAGGTCGGAGTTCGACTGTAAATCGGAAGGATCCCGGACCCTATCTGAACATTGGTAGTTTTTGCAGCAAGGTATCCCATTGCTGATACAGCGTCAGCCGCATAGGCTTCCGGCACGTATATAAGGTCCAATCCTGCCTTTTCTAGTTCGACTACTCTATCGACTGCCTCTGAGAACCTATTCGCATAAGGCAATAGCATCGCTAACTTCATAGTTTCATCTCCTCCATCGAGAAAGGTTCTAGGTTCCTGTCCAGTTTGGGGAACGTTTTTCAGCGAAAGAAGCTGGGCCTTCCCTTGCATCGTTTGATCTGAACACTGAAGCCATATACGGCTTTTGTAGTTCCCAGAATTCCTCTTCTGTTATTCCCTGTTGGGCTTGTATCAGAGCTTTTGACGCAGCAACCGCCAACGGGGCGTTCTCGGCAATTGCTTCTGCAAGTTCCAAAGCTGCTTGAACTGTTCCGCCCTTTTCAGTGACCCGCGAAACTAAACCATAATTTTTTGAGTCGTCTGCAGAGATTGGGTTTCCGGTGAGCGCCATCTCCATAGCTACAGCGTATGGGAGCCGGCGGGGCAGTCGCAGAAGCGCTCCGCCTGCCGCGAAGAGGCCTACTTTAACTTCTCGTATGCCAATCTTTGCATCTTCAGCCGCTACGAGAAGGTCACAAGTCAGGGCTATTTCTAATCCTCCGGCTAATGCAAATCCCTCAATTGCAGCGATGAGTGGCTTGCGTGATCCGTTTTCAAGAAACTGATCAAAGCCTTGAGGAGGCCCGCCGGTTGCAAATGCTTTTAGGTCCATGCCGGAACAGAAACCGCGCCCGCTTCCTGTGAGCACTCCGGCGGTCAATCCATCATTTGAATCAAGCTCTTCGACTGCCGCTAGAAGGCCTTGGGCGAGATCCGTATTCACGGCGTTCATCGCTTCAGGCCGATTCAATGTTATGAGAAGAACTCTGCCTCTCGTTTCGGTAAGTACTGCTGTGTTCTCTGCCATTATCAGCTCCTATTTCGGCGGTAGACGGACTCCGCCATCAACTCTGATGGTCTCTCCGTTCATGTAGTCATTGGTGATGCATTCGACAACCATCGATGCAAGTTCGCTCGCATAGCCGAGCCTTTTGGGAAAGAGAACGCTCTGACCAAGGTGGGCTTTAAATTGATCGGAGGCTTCTCCCGTCCCATAGATCGGGGTATCAATTAATCCCGGCGCTACAGTGTTGATGCGGATACCCAGCGGGACTAGATCGCGGGCAATAGGTAAAGTCATACCGACGACGCCTCCCTTGGATGCTGAGTAAGCGTTCTGGCCTGTCTGTCCGTCGAAAGCTGCTACGGAAGCCATATTGACTATTGCTCCGCGCTGTCCATCTGCATCTACAGGGTCTGTTTTTGCCATTGCTGCCGCGGCGAGTCGGGTGCAATTGAATGTTCCTATTAGGTTAACGCGGACAACAAATTCGAACTGTGCCAGAGGCATAGGGTCACCGTTGCGGTCAACTGTCCTGCCGGCGCTTCCGATACCTGCCCCGTTTACAAGAGCTCGGAGCGGACCCATTTCCGATGCTGCGTCAACAGCAGCTTGTACTTGTTCTTCATCTGCGACATCGGCTTTGGCGTAGAGGCCGCCGATTTCTTTTGCGACCTCCTCACCCTTGTCTTCTTGTAAGTCGACAATGACGCAGCGGGCTCCTAATGCCGCAAGTTTTCGGGCGCTCGCTTCGCCAAGTCCCGATGCTCCACCAGTAACAACTGCTGATGCTCCTGTCAGATCCATAATTTTCTCCTTTTTGGTAACTCTATGTTGTTTCGATTTCTTCAGCTAGAACAGATGCAAGGTTGTTTCCTAAACGCACGAGCACCGCAGCTAATTGTTGCCGTTCTTCACGGGTTATTCCAGCGCGAAGCTGTTTTCGCAAGACCTGGTCGCTTTCATATACTTGTTCGACGAGTTCTTTGCCGGCGATGGTAACTTCAACAAGCCAGACTCTTCGGTCATCAGGGTCTGTCTCGCGCCGGACAAGTTCACGTTCTTGCAGCGCATCAACAAGAGCGCCAGTTGCTGCTCGTCCAAGGCCAAGTGATTTCGCTATCTGAGTTTGCGATAAAGAACCATGTTCAGCGACATAAGCCAGAAGGCTTGCTTCCGATAGGTTCAGGCCAAGGCTTTCGAATCGCTTATCGTATGATTGGCGGATAGCGCGCGCCGTTGCCATGATCGTAGATTCAACTCGGAGCCATGGGGGCGCATCAAGTTCGTGGGAAGACATAGACATCGTATGATCCTGACTACTAGGACCGACGTATCAGTGTTCCTGTTCCTAGTCCCCCTCCGCAGCACATGGTCACTATCGCATATTCTTTGTCAGCTCGATGGAGTTCGTGAACTGCTTTGGTTAATAGAATGGCTCCTGTTCCCCCAAGTGGGTGCCCGATTGCGATAGCCCCGCCGTTGGGGTTCACAGTTTCCATGTCTGGTTGAAGTTCTTTCTCCCAAGCGAGGACAACCGAGGCGAATGCTTCATTGATTTCAACAACATCAATATCGTCCATCGTGAGCCCATTATCGTCGAGCAGTTTCTGGGTGGCGTATATAGGGCCGGTGAGCATGAGAACGGGGTCGGACCCGACGAGACATGAATCAACGATTGTCGCCATGGGTTTAACACCTAGTTCATCAGCTTTTTCTTTGGTCATCAGGAGAACCGCAGCTGCCCCATCAGAAATTTGGGATGAGGTGCCGGCTGTGTGAACTCCTTCGGGCATATTTGTTCTTAGCCCCGCCAACGCCTCGAGATTGGTCTCTCGGAGTCCTTCGTCTCGAGACACGTTGTGTGTTGTGTCGGCGAGTTTGCCATCTTCTCCAAGGTCCGGTGCATCAATTGGAAGTATTTGGGATCCGAAACGATCTTCTTCCCAAGCTCTGATGGCCCGGTCTTGGGATAACTTACCGAAGGCATCTAGTTCCTCTCTACTGAGATCCCACTGTTTGGCAATTCTTTCTGCTCCTTCAAATTGGGAAGTGAGTTCATATCGTTCCCAATATCCTCTGTTGACTGGCTTTCCTACTTCTGAATCTCCTCTTGGAACAGTTGCTCCCATGGGGACACCACTCATAAGTTCAACACCGCAGCCGACAGCTACATCAACGACTCCTCCGGCCACAAGGGCATAAGCGAGGTTTGTTGCCTGTTGTGATGATCCACATTGGGCATCGACGGTGGTTGCTGCAACTTCGAGAGGAAGTCCGGATGTTAACCAAGCATTTCTTGTGACGTTCATTGTTTGCATACCTACCTGGCCGACACAGCCTCCTACAACTTGGCCGACTTCGGCAGGGTCCACACCACTTCTCTTGAATAGCTCTGATTGCACAGAACCTAGGAGGTCAATGGCATGCATCGTGGATAATCCACCATTCCGCTTACCTAGTGGAGTTCGAACTGCTTCAACAATAACTACTTCTCGCATTTTTTCCCTTTCGGACATAAAAACTGGCGTACCACTTGACTAACGGTGGTTTGCTGCCGCCATACTGTATGGAGACATACTAACTAGGTTTTGTCTTACCGCCAAACCTTACCGGCGACATAACGAAAGAATGAGGATTTCAGTGGCTATCACCGACGACGAACTCAAACAGCGAACAGAAGCTCTAATAGAAGAAGTAGATCCGCATGCGACCGACCAATACACCTTCCGAGGAGCACAGTACGACGCCGGTTTAGCTTTTGTTCATTTTCCAGAAGGGAAAGGCGGGCTAGGCCTTAGTAGAAGCAAACAAGCCGTAGTGGATCAGGTTTTGAGAGATGCCAAAGTTCCTTACCACGACTTGATGGTAAACCCAATTGGCATTGGCATGGGTGCTCCTGTGGTCTTGAATCATGGGACTGAAGAAATGCATGAGAAGCATCTGAAAAAGATCTTCACAGGAGAAGATATTTGGTGCCAGCTTTTCTCTGAACCTACACATGGGTCAGATGTAGCCGGAATTCCCAGCCGGGCGATCCGCGACGGTGACGAATGGCTGGTAAACGGGCAGAAAGTCTGGACAACCCTCGCCCACTTATCCAACTATGGCATGTTACTGACGCGAACCAATCCAGATACGCCCAAACATAAGGGCTTATCGTACTTCATTCTCGACATGCACTCCCCTGGGGTGGAAGTTAGACCCTTGTACCAAATCACCGGCGAAGCTGAATTTAACGAAGTGTTTCTGACTGATGTACGAATCGCAGATAACCAACGCTTAGGAGACGAAGGCGACGGATGGCGCGTAGCGATCACCACCTTGATGAACGAACGCGTCGCTCTCGGTGGCGGAAGCGGCGGAAAAGGCGGAGGGCCTATCCGAACTCTCATCAATCTCTGGAACACGAAAAAGGACGAATTAGGGGAACACGACCGGAAAGTCATGAGAGATCAGGTCGCAGATCTTTGGATTCGCGCTGAAATTCTTCGCCTAACGAACCAAAGAGCGAAAGTGTTGGCGAAAAGTGGAGATGCCGGACCTGGGGGTTCAGTCGGAAAGCTCTTTAGCGCGGAACTTAACCAAAAGATTTTTGAAGCCTGCATGAGCTTAGAAGGCGCCGAAGGGATGCTCCACCCTGCCGGTTACCCGATGGTACGAAGCGAAGAAGCACATGGGAGTTCATCAGTATCAGGGCAGTTCCTTCGATCTCGTGCGAACACAATTGAAGGCGGAACAAGCGAGATTATGAGAAATATCCTTGGAGAACGAGTACTCGGCCTCCCAGGAGATGTTCGTGTAGATAAGGATGTTGCTTGGAGTGAAATCCCCCGATAGAGGGAACCACCTACTCTTCTAGAACTGTTACGACTCCAGTGTCCCCATTGACTTGGACAAGTGCACCATTGGGGATTTTTCTTGTTGCGTCAGTCGCTGAGACAACGCAGGGAATCCCTAATTCTCTGCTGACAATAATGGCATGAGATAATGGGGCGCCTACATCCACTACTACGGCTGCTGCGGGAACAAAGAGCGGCGTCCAAGAAGGGTCAGTGATCGGAGCTATAAGAATATCTCCGGGCTCAAGTTCTGTAGGGTCGTTACTATCGAGGATCACACGAGCACGACCCTCTGCTAGCCCCGGACAGCCTGGCATTCCCTGCAGCGTATTGCCCGCTTCTAGCTTGTCGTCAGCTTCGTCATCTCGACGCCTCCAAGTTTCGGGAGGATCAGCCTCACCGTGAAAGAGGAATTGTGCTTCTCTCTCAAGGAGTCCGTAATATTCCTCTCTCCTTGTCCTGATCGTTTCTAACATACTTAAAGGATCTGCAAAAAGGTCAGAGTATTCAGCTTCTTCGAGGAATCCGAAATCTTCAATTTCGTCAAACGCTCCGATAGCGACCATCCGTTCACCTATCATTCGCATTCGGACCCGTATTTCATGAATGAGACGAATATTGTTGGTTTTAGTCCGCTCACGGCCCGGCAACCATGCCATGGAAGCAGCTATTCCTGCTGACAATTCACCATGGACTTCTGGATCGGCTTCGACCATGGCAAGCAGCTGTGCTGCGGCCTCTTCGCGCTGAGCGGACCGTTGCGCGTGTTGCTTTTTTGGAGCTGCTTCCTCTGGGGCTAGTCGCATTCTTTCAATAGCACTCAGGGCGAGTTCTGGGCGAGTCTCCCACGTAGGTGATCTGACTTCCCATTCATTCGGCCCTCGTGAACCATACGAGTAAACGAAAGCCTCAAAAGCTTCAAGAAACGATAGAGCATCAGCCTCACCGCTCTCAGCTAACCGATCAAGCAACCCTTCGACACCATTATCGAAAGCTTCAGTGAGCCCAGAGGATGAACGCACAAGCCTTCCCATCTCCCACAAAGCATGCGAAGGCTCAGCGGAGTCAACTTCACCTATTCCGGCAATAATATGCATGAAGAGATCTGGACGCTCTACCGCGGCGGCTACTCCCGAGATAATCCCGACGGGAACCGTCGCCATATAGGTAGTGAAGATATGCTGACAGAAATATTTCCTATGCTCCTGCATGAGCTGTTGGAACTGGGCGAATAGTTCTTCATTGTTCAATTCTGTAAGGTCAGGCCGTCCAGCTCGAAGATCTTCCGTAGCTTTTTTATCTGCGGTGAGCTCATCGAGGTCCTCAAGTCGTGTTTTGCTCAACACCCATTGGAACACTTCTCCAATCGCTGCTGTTTTTTCCAAGTCCTCATCTCCGGGTTGCTCTTCGTAGGTTGGCACTCCAGGCAAGGCGCCGAAAAACTGCTCATCCATGTCTTGCCATGAAAGTCCCGGAGCGCGGACGCCGAAGAGGCGAATGAGTGAGGCATTAAGGTAGCAATAGCCCGCTACAACACCTAACTGGGAGAACTGGTCTGGTGGGAATTCGCTTGCGTCAAAGGCCCCGATACGCTCCCAAGCGTCTCGCCAACCTAGCTCCCCCTGCCAGAGACCGGTACTGCTTGTTAGCGGAGTGACGGGGTCTGGGAAAACTTCGCCGACGTTTGCACGGGTGTATAGAGGGAACCGTTCTGATAGGTCGGTGTCGGTAACGTAGTACTTTGTAGCCATTCTCGTCTCCTTTTTTCTATGTGCAGATTAGAACAAGCGAGGTCGGTAGCATAATTGGGTTTAGGATTTCAGAAGTTCTTGGACTTCTTTAATGGCTTCTGCGTGGTCGCTGACATGAATGGCATGTATACCTACCTGTTGTGCGCCTTTGACCATAGGTTCAAAGTCATCTAGAAAAACAGCTTCGTCAGGGGAAATCTGCAGCCGGTCTAGTGCGAGGGTATACATTGCTGGATTCGGTTTCCGAAGTCCGACTTCTGATGAAAGAATAACGGTGTCAAAAATACTTCTATCTGGGATGGCGGTTTCCCAAGCTGGCATCCATTCCTTCACACTGTTGGAGACAATCGCTGTCATGCATTCTGTTGTTGCTAGCTCGTTAGCGAATCCCATCATTTCGCGATTAGGACTAAAGGCATGTCCGAAGAAATGTGGTGAGTCGGGGTGGAGCAACGATCGTGCGTCTTCTGCGACTGGGCCAAGCGATTCTAGGAATTCGTCAAGTGTTACTTCTCCGCGTTCTAGTTTGTGACCCATTTCATCTGTGTCTTCTTCACCTAAGAAAACCGGAATGAGTGCTTCTGCCAGTAAGTCAATATTCGCATCGATAGCTACAGCCGTTTCGAGGATAATGTGTCCGTAACTTTCTGTGAGGACGCCTGCGACGTCGAAAAGAACTGCTTTCACCACCTCTGGAGAATAGCCTATTTCGAGGTGTCCGGAAATTCTTACCGTCTAGCTATCGAAGAATTGGTAAATTGCCAGCTCACCGCTCTGGCCAGGTTCTCGGCTACGCTTAAGAGATGGATGCAACAGCTGAACAGTTAGATGAATTGGTTCTCTTTGAAATCGTTGATCAGGTCGCTTGGATAACCATCAACAATCCCGATAAGGCGAACGCCATCTCTCCTCAGATGCGTGACAGAATGGCTGAAATCTTTGAATCGTTGAATGGGCAATTTGATGCGAGAGCAGTCGTACTGACGGCAACAGGTGACAGGTTTTTCTGCACGGGGGCTGATATCTCTGTTGGGCGTGAATACGCTCCCAGACCAGATGATGCACCAAAGGTAGCTGTGGGAGAACCGAGGCGGATGATGCTTCGGGGCCAGCACCCTCTGATGGCTTCAATTCTTGACTGTGAACTACCTGTCATTGCCGCTGTGAATGGAACGGCCGCTGG
>CEVZ01048440.1_pt1 | contig 10182 bp, 11 predicted proteins | sample 361371 | NCBI WGS metagenome assembly CEVZ01 (sample SAMEA2620217, study PRJEB7988) | marine metagenome | isolation source: saline water (ENVO:00002010), including
AACCACCAACAATGTTTTGCATAATACAAGGCATACCATTTTCAATAGCTTTAAGAGGATTAATTAAAGCTGCCTGTGCTTTAGCACCAGCTTTTTTAGCTATAGAACGACTCTTAGTAGCAGCAAATACTGTACCAAATACTTTTTTGTATAACTTTTTCAACCCACCATTCAACTTAGGTCCCATTTCACTGGTAAGACTGCTCATCATACTCCCAGCTAATCCACCAGATAGTCCAGCAAGTTTATCAGTAACAAGTCCTATTTTTTTCTTCGATAATTGTTTTGCTGCTCCAGTTAATTCAGATAACTTACCACCAGCAACCATACCTTGAATATCATCAACCAATCCACCAACTTGATCCTTTATTTCACTTATTGTAGAAGTCGATTCATTACTAGCAAGATTGATAACTTTACCTATAACAGGATGAGTAGATCTTAATTTTTCAACATCTTCTAATTTTTCATTTAATTTGTTAACTAACTTCTCAGGAAGTTGAACTGGTAATGATTGAGCACTAGAAGATTGCTCACCAACCTCAGTCTTCAAGAAGTATGAACCATCATTAGTAATCTTAGAAGTATACCCAGTAAAAGGTGCAAAAGGCATACTATAATCTTTAGATGGAAACTGTCCTTTAGTTCTACCAAAAAGACCTACAATAACAGGTAGTTGTGCATCATCACCATCAAGAAAGAATCCAAATACACTATCACCTGGACTCAATCTAATGGATCTAAATCTATCAGCACCACCAGATCCTGCAGTTGTTGGTAATAAAACCTGTGCCCAAGGAAGATCATCATTCTTCAATTCAGTAAGATCTTGAGGATGATATCCCATAATACGGACTTTAATCCTATTACCCCAAGAAGATCCTGATTGATTTATTTGATCACCTTGACAATCTTCTGGTGCGATCTGTCCTATCCACCAACGAAAACCATCTCTTCCTACAAAATTACTTTTTAATAGTGACTGTTCTATCATGATGGTTTAGATCCGAATGTATCGCTTATTAATTTTAACGAAGTATATGACCCATTAGGATCATAATGATGACACAATTCCTTAATCATATATAGACCACTTTGCTCTGGATCATCATCTTTTTTATCACCTTTAGTAATTCTAGGAAAACTACATTCAATAATATTACCAGCTTCCAAATTAGTGTTTGATGGTATTGTCATAGAAATTAATTGTGTAAACAAGGTGTTATACCTCATCATAGCTTGAGACTGTGTTTTACCAGGATCAGCATTCTTTGAGTCGGTAGAAGCATCCTTTTCCATTGTTCCAACATCAAGAACTGCTGTAACATTTCTACTAGGAATATCACCTAAAGTTCTATCATCATCAGGATGTATTCTTGGTAATTTTATATCCTTACCCAAATTTTCAGTATTCTTCCTATAATCTTCTAATTTAAATAAACCCTTTGCAGGATCTGTATATTCAAAAGTATAAGGATTAAAAAATATCCTTTGACTACAATATGCACCTCTTTGTAGATTGCCTAAAAGATCTTGATTTTGATTTGTATTATAACTTATAATCTTATAATCAGTACCTGGTCCTTTTTGAACAACCTCAGTAAAACGATAAATCTTACCAAAAGGCTCTCCAGCTATCATACTATCAATAGATCTAAATTTATATCCAGTTCTAGTTTCATAAAAGAAATATCCAGCAGTCCCAGAACTCTTCTTATTTTTTCCAGGAACACTCTTAGAAGCTAACCATGTTAATATAGTAAAAGGTTTCCTCATATTACCAACGAAACCATACTTATTCTGAGTTTCATCAATCAATATTGATTTATTAGTACTTAAATACTTTTTATCCTTAATGATTTTTTTAACAGACTCACTAATTTTAAGAGAAGTAGGAAATTTTCTACCTACTCTTGTTGTTTCATTAGTTAATGCTTCACGAGAAACTAAATTCAAAGTAAATGCTTCACTTTCAGTCTTAGACAATACATTAGTAATACTAGAAACATATAAGTATTTGTCTTCTTGAGAAGCAAAATCAAGTCCTGGATTATCTTTAGTATTACCAGCAATCTTAAGTTTAACTCTTTCACCACCCCTTAAAGGTAAACCATTATATACAGTCTGCAATTTACCATCTTCTCCTTCTATAGTACCACCATCATTTACAACTTGCAACTTAACAGTAATTGTAGGTGAAAGAATATCTTCATAATAATCAATCATAACAGTACCAGCAGCTATATCAACTGTCTTTGAACCGTCTGCTGATTCAATTATAATTTCCTCGTATATTGATGGATCTACTGCTGACATTTAAGTATATGCGTATATTGATGCTGAAGCAATCTTTCTATAAAATGAACCAGTATCGCCAGATAATCTTCTAACACCACCACTTGGTTTACTGAGTGATGGTTGTCCACCACTAGGAGAAGAATTGCTACTCTCATTATTTAACATAATTACCTTCGACCCTTTTCTTGGAGTTTTTAATTTTTCTATTTTCTCCTTTTTGTTCTTAGGGTTAATAAGATTAAATTCATTTCCTTTTTTATCTAAGTCAGTTAATCCACCTGTTAACCAATCAACAGAAGATCTCCAACCAAGAAATCCACGATTTCCTTTATCCTCTTTCTTTTTCTTTTTCAATTTATCAATACTTCCCTGCATATCATCAAATATTCCATCAACACCTTTCATCTGTTCTGACTGTTCTGCAACAAGTTTTTTCATTAAACTTCCTGCTTCCTGTAATTTACCACTCGTAGTGTCAACATTACCTTGAATCATTTTAGTAATAAATTCAGGTCCTAATTTGTCAACACTCTTCTTAGGTATAACAGCTTCACCACCTTCAACATTAATATCTTCTCCACCTTGTGAATGAGGTTTTCCTTCTACAATACCACCATCCTTAAACATATCAAGAGGTTCTCCATCACCCTCATCTTTAAAAATTTCAGACTCTTCTGATTCCGAATCTCTATCAGTATCAACCTTTTCAACCTTATTATTTTGTTGTGTTTTAAGATTAGCAACTTTATCTTTATCTGAATCTACCTGAACACTATCAGATTCCTGTTCAGATTCTACTTGATTTTCATCAGATTCTTGATCTGTTTCAACCTCTTGTTCCTTTTCTTTATTTGGGAACAAATCAAGAAAATCCCACCATTGATTTTGTTGTCCTTCTGCACCATCATCTTTATTTTCATCTTTCTTTCCTCTTTTTTTATTTTCTTCATCAACAGCAGCATTATATTGGTTAAAACCATCCAGTATCTCCATTTCCATTATATTAACTCCACGACGAACATTATTAAGTTCCTTTTCAACTGCTCCAGATTCTTTCTGTAATGTAAGGTTACTATTAGTGACAGAATCTTGCTGCTGTTCTAGATTAGCACCCAATCCCGAAAATATACCAACAACAAAATTGAACCAACCAGTAGTTATATCAACAACACCCTGTATTTTCTTCATCAATTCTTGAGCACCTTTAATAATAGTTGGTAGATTACTTGCTAACCACCCAACCATAATAACACCAACAAAATCCATAATTCTACCCAAGAATCCTTTGGTACTATCTGCAAGTGCCTTTCCTGTTCTCTTTACTGCACCACCTATACTACCAGCCTCCATAAGATCTTCATTTTCTTTTCTCTTTACAGCATTTCTCCTTTTCCTAAACCATGTATCATCACTAGCTATCATCTTCTTCTTTATTCTATTAGATTCCTCCAAACTTGAAGCAATCTTCTGAGTAGAAAGCCTAGCTTTCGTCATTCCTTCAGAAAAAGATCTGGTTGATTCGTTTATAGCTTTGAGGTTAATAGAAGATCTGAGTAATAGTCCCTTAACCGATTCTGTAGTTGCCATTTATCTTATGCAGGTGCTATTTGATATTCTCTTAATCCATTAAAGATATAAGTATTATCATTATTAGATGAAGGTATTTTAGGTACAGATCCACCCATACTTCCAGTTCCAGAACTAATAGATTGATCTTTTCCTTGTGATCCATCTCCACCACCCATAGCAACAAGTTCTGGTGCAGGTTCTGCTAAACTAAGATCAGCTTCTTTTAATTGAGTTGTTTTCTGTGACTTAGGATTAATAAGATTAAAATCACTTCCTTTTTTATCTAAATCAGTCAGTCCACCTGTTAACCAATCAACAGAAGATCTCCAACCAAGAAATCCACGATTTCCTTCCTTTTTTTGTTCAGTAGGTGTATCTATTGGTTGATCACCAGGATTAATACTGTTTGCCCATGCCAACTTCTGTGCTTCTGTCATTTCTGGTTGAGCACCTTGTTGATTACCATCACCACTAAACAAATTACTAGTCAAAGCCTCTCTAGTTCCTTGAGTTAGTTGTTTTCCTCCTACAAATCCAAGTATTGGAGCTAACCATTTGAATCTCTTACCTAAAATTTTACCTAATATATTGGTTCCTACTCTCGATCCATATACACCACCAGCACTATCAGTTATTGCACCAATAGGATTTTTACCTCCCATCATATCCATACCAGCATCAAGCATTCCATATGCCGTTCCACCTTTAAGGAAATTACCAACTTTAGCAAAGAATCCCTGTTTTCCAGGTAACATCTGACTTGGGTTTGTTATTGCAGGAGGACGAATATTTTTTCCGAGACCACCCATTATACCACCACCAAGTAAACTTGCTCCTGCCAAGTTTCTGAATACGTTTATCAGACTTACAAATGGTGCTTTTATTAATTTCCTAAAAGTAAAGTTAAGAAGTCTTTTGGCAAGTCCTTTAAGAGATAATGTTAATGCAGTAATAGCTACATTAACACCTATGAATAAACCACCTGCAATTAATAAACCATTTACTATCGTACCCTGTATTTTCTTCAACATTTCTTGATTACCAGATGCAAGAGCACGTAAATACTCAAGACTCTGGGTTCCCAACCAACCAAATAATATAGTTGTAAAATATTGACTTAAAGCTCCTAATATATTTGATGCTTTTTGAGCTACCGCAGCAATAGGTTTTATCAATGCATCTTGCATCTTTTTCTCTATTTGACTTTCTTTTCCTTCTCTAAGTTTTAATTGTGCTAATTGCTGCTGTCTATTAAGTTCAGCATTTGCTCTCTGTTGATCTAATTGAGCATTTAAAGCTAAACTCTGAGATATTGAATTTAAAGATGACGTTAAAACATTAACTTGATTAGAAACATTAGTTAATTGAACAGTAACAGAATTTACTGCATTAGTATTTCTAACAATTAATTGTACTAATTTAGGATCTGGTTGAGCAGGTGCAGGTGCAGTAGCAGCAGGTGAAAATAAACTAGAAGAAAAGGTTCTCCTAATTGCTTTTATACTTCTTCCTATTGGTGATGCTATTTCAGGCATTTGCTGCTTGCTGTGCTTTTAAATTTTCTTCTTCAATATATTGTTGAAGAAGAGTTAAATATATTTCTCTTTCCCAAGGAATCATATTTTCTAACTCTGTTAAGCTATATTTATGGTGTTGCATCAAAGCAAAATTTACTTTAAAGTATGACTCAAGGTCTTCATGAGCCATACTTACACGAAAAAACTCTGCAATCCCTCCAATACAATTTCATTTTCTACTTCTGTATTGGGATTAGTTACCTTAACAGTATGAGAAAGTTTGGGCATTGTCTCAAAAAACTTTTCAACATCTTTGAATTGTTTAGAATTCAACTGTTCAACAAATTCAGTCAATTCCTTTTTAGTACAATCTGCAGATGTCCAAGATTCATCTTCAGAATAAACTTGATCAATACAAGATGAAATCAATTTAAAAGTATCATCAACATTAATATCACCTGTTGAGAAATTAGTTTTAATAAATTCATCCAATGAAGGATACTTCATTCTCATTGTATATTCATCATCTAACTTAATATCTCTTGAATGATCTTTAGCAATCTCAACTTGAATCTCATCTAGATTAATAACAGTAGGAACTTGAGTCTTACCATCATCAGGACAAGTTACCATAATTTCAACTTCTTCACCAACAGATTTTCCACGAATATTAAGAAATAGATATTCAATATCAAAGGTAGATAATTTATCAACTTTTATTCCTCTTGTTATAACACAAGATGAAATTACATCTTTAACGGCATTTGCTATCTGTTTACTATCTTGACTTTCCATAGCCAAAATTAGTATTTTTTCTTCTTTAACTAAAAAAGGTCTATACTTAATTTTCTTTTTAGATGAAGGAATTACCAACTCATAAGAAGGTGTCGAAATTTTTGGTAAAGGCATAATATTTGCAATTCAGTAATTTTATTTATAGCAGTTATTTTAAACTACTCTACCCTCACTTATAACAGTACCACCACCACTAACATCTTGATAAAGTTTTGATCCATAATTCCTAAGAGTATTAATCTGTTCTTGAGATGCATTTAATAATTCAACTTTTCCTGGTGAAGGTTCAACAAAGTTATTAAGAGTCTTATTATATAATCTATTAGCTGCAGAATTACTACTAACCTTATTATTATCAGTACCCCTTCTTCTATCCGAAGATTTATCTGAACCACAAACATACCTATCAAATGCAAAAGCTGCTGATGTTTTCAATACTTGAGAATTTGCATAAGCAACCCTTGTCATACTTAATGATTTTGGATATAATCCACGGAATGAATATTCGAGTCTTTGTCTATAATTTCTTTCAAACTTTGTAATTGTTGTTGTATTAGATTTATATGATTCTGGATAATTTAACTGAAAATTATATGCATCATCTGAAGGATCTGCTCCAGATCCAGCAGTAATATATTCCATCCAATGCTCTAAAAATTTAAGTGATTTATATTCATTATCAACATAAAATTCTAAAGTTATTTCAGTAAAGTTTCTTGTATGAGGCATACTTTCCATAACACCCTGAAAATTACCTCTCACCATTTCAGTTGCAAAAGCAGATCCAGGCAAAACAGCAGCACTACACAACAATCCAATATCACTCATATGAAATCTATGATCAACTCCCCTAGCTTGTAAATGAGATCTCAGTCCTTTAGACGGAAGACCAAAATTAACTAAGTAATGAGAAGTCTGAGCAACATTTTGAAATGTTGGAAGAATTTGAGATATCTTCTTTGGTATTGGAACAGGCACTCTAAATAGTTCTACTATATCATTTCTATTTAGATGGCTTATAAAGGAAAGTATTATCCAACTTTTCCCCACAAATATAAAGGTGATCCTACAAATATAACTTTCAGATCATTGTGGGAAAGGAAATTTATGGTTTACTGTGATCAAAATGCAAACGTATTAGAATGGGCAAGTGAAGAAATAGCAATACCTTATGTGTCTCCTGTGGATCGTAGACCTCATAGATATTTTCCAGATTTCTATATGAAAGTAAGAGAAAGTAATGGTACTATAAAAAAATATGTAATAGAAGTTAAACCTTTAAAACAATGTTCTCCCCCTAAGAAACCAAAAAGGCAAACTAGAAGATATATTACTGAGGCATATACATATGCTACAAACCAAGCAAAATGGAAAGAAGCAAGAGAATATTGTGCTGATAGACAATGGCAATTTAAAGTCATTACAGAGAAAGAACTAGGAATTAAATGAGTAGAATCAAAGACATTAAGGATAATTTAATCGGCACGGAAGATGCTGATGATTTGATGATGGAAATTCTTGGTGTCCTAGAAGAAGGTAGTAAAACACCAGAAGTAGGAAAATTCTATGTCTTTGTATATAATCCAAAAACACCTAATATAAGGTATGATCAAAATCCATTAGTTGGAGTAACTGGAATATTTGAATGGGGATTTCGTGGAATCAATTTTCATTGGAATGATCATAGACAATATACTTGGAATGAAGTGCCTGGTGGACTATATGAAGTTACTGATGAAGAGCTAAGTGACCTTGATGGTATTCCTTTTGCAAGATTCCGTATAAATAGCTGATAATACTAAAAAAGGTCGATGACAGCAAATTATACTGTAAATGGAATAGAATATAATTGGAGAACTGGAGCACCAGTACAATCAGAATTAGTACAAGATCGTAGAAAAACAATTGAAGAAGGTGGTACAGCACTTGATCATTCTGGTTATGGGAAATCAGCAGCAGGAGATGATTTCTTCCTAAGTTATCCACTAAAAAGAAACGACCAAGAAGATAGTCTTATAATACAAGCAGTTAAATATATTGCACCATCAGATGATGGAAGTGGTATGGGCATAGAATTTAATAGTGATTATAAAAATGCTCTTCATGATCTGCAAAATAATAATACTGGAAACCTATCAAATTCAGAATTACACGGACTTATTCAAAGCCCAGATTTTCAATATAATGGAAAAAAAGGTCAATTCTCAGACGGAAAAAGTGGCTATGTGAAGGGTATGAGTATGGGTGGAGGAATGGACTCCAGATATCAAGGAGGTGCTGGAGATAAACATAATAGTAAAACAAAATTTTATGTAGAATTACCTATACCAAACGAACTTTCTGATAGTCAAAGTGTTTCTTGGGATGCAAGCACAATGAATGCCTTTGAAATGGCTGGTGCAACTATGGCAATGGAATTGATGAAAGAGCCAGGTGCTACTGCTGCTAATGTTCAAACAGCAATAGATGCTGCAGTTGGTGGAGGTAGAGGTTTTGAAGCCTTAGGTATTGAAGGTGGTAGTGATATTGCTGGTGGATTAAGAGCTTCATTAGCAGGATTAGGTCTTAAGGGATTTGGTTCTAATGTGACACCTAATCAAATGATGTCAAGAGCACATGGTAAGATTTTAAACTCTAATAAAGAATTATTATTTGAAGGTGTTAATTTAAGAACTTTTACCTTTAACTTTACATTCGCACCTAGAAGTAAAGATGAAAGTAAAAGAGTAATGAAAATAATCAGAGCATTAAAAACAGCAATGGCTCCCAAAGCAGGTGAAGAATATATCTCTGGTACAGGTACTTTTAACAACAGTGGTGGTATATTCTTAGGTTCCCCAGATGTATTTTTATTAAAATATCTACATAAAGGTGGAGAACATCCTTTCTTAAATAAATTCAAACCTTGTGCATTAACATCATTCAGTGTAAATTACACAGGATCTAATGTATGGTCATCATATTACGATGGAACACCAACTCTTATTAAGACTCAAATGGCATTTTCTGAAATGAACCCAATATATGCTGAAGATTATAAAAAATCAGGAAAAGGAGTAGGATACTAAAATGGCATATTTATTTCATTTACCTGATGTAGTTTACCCATCACCACTATCACATAAAAACTCATCTAAGGATACTATTATAGTTAAAAACCTTTTTAGAAAGGCAAAACTAAAACAATGGTTGGCTGATTCTGTTTATTTCTTCAATAAATCGTATATAGCAGATGGTGAAAGACCTGATACAGTTGCAAATGGTCTATATGGGGATTCGCATTTAGACTTTGTTGTTGTAATGTGTGCAGGAATTACAAATATTACAGATCAATGGCCATTATCTTCTAGAGACTTATATAATTATTCATTAGACAAATATGGTATTTCTGGATTAAATGAAATTCATCACTATGAAACAATTGAAGTAAGAGATGAAAAAGATAGATTAATAATGCCTAAAGGAAAAGTTGTAGATAGTAACTATCAACTTGATGGACCAAGGAAAAGATCACTTAGTGCATCTTGGAAAGGATATTATGATTCGGGAGAAATAGTAACATACAACTTAGAAACAATTAGTCCAATTATCGGTGTTTCTAATTATCAATTTGAAATTGCCAAAAATGAAGATAAAAGAGAAATAGATACATTAGATAAAAGATATGTTTCAATATTCCTTCAAGATCTCAAAACATCATTATCATATAGTCGAAGTTCTAGTTATATCACCCCAACTTTAAGTAATACTATTAATAACTCAATCAACCCATAAAAAAGACCCACCCGAAGGTGAGTCTTCCCAATATTCAGGCTCTCTTGGATCATCTTTCGGATCCCAGTAGAAAAATTTCATCTGGGATAATCGACAATGTTTAAGAGGCTTGATTTTCATTATTCTGCAGCTAATTTTGCAAAATAGGACATTGCATCATCATCCTCATCTTCTGTAGATGCTCTAGATACAGATTCTACTGTCTCAACAACAGGAGCAGATGCTCTCA
>CEVZ01029851.1_pt1 | contig 10177 bp, 8 predicted proteins | sample 361371 | NCBI WGS metagenome assembly CEVZ01 (sample SAMEA2620217, study PRJEB7988) | marine metagenome | isolation source: saline water (ENVO:00002010), including
TAGCTCGTTATTTATAAATAGTTTTACTGATGAGGCTTCGTATGTATTTGGAGATGAGTTATTTTCATTTAATAATCCTATTGAGGTTCAATTTGGCAGTAATAGAGATGATCTAGCTATTTATCAGCGTCAAAATGGGGTAATCTGGAAAGAGCTTCCTTCAATTAAGCGCGATAATCAGATACTTACATTTACAAAAAACACAGGATATTTTAGACTTGGTCCAAAAACAATGATAGTTCCTGAGATGACTGATCTTCATCAGAACTATCCAAATCCATTTAACCCAGTTACAACCATTAGTTATGACATTGGACTACTTGATGGTATTGAACAAAAAATAAGTGTTAATGTCTATAATATTATGGGACAGCATGTTACAACATTAATTAATAATGTTAGTCAAGCAGGACAATTTTCTGTGAAGTGGCAGGGAGATGATAAACTTGGTAAGATGGTGCCATCGGGAATTTATTTTGTTCAGTTAAAAACAGCTTCAGGAATAATCAGAAATAAAAAAATGATGTTATTAAAATAATGAAAAAGTATATAATTAATAAAAACTTGATATTATGGTGTTTTGTATTGATGTTGTTTGCGGCTAGCTGTAGGCAACCAGTCGTTCCAACAGAAGAAGACTTAGCCGGATACGGTTGGGTATTATATGAAGAGGGAAAATATGAAGAGGCAAGAGAGTGGTTTTTTGATGCCATTTATAAAGATGCCTTTTATGCAGATGGATTTAATGGCCTAGGCTGGTGTTTCGGTAAGCTTAGACAGGCTGACTCTGCAATGGCTTATTTTATAGATGCTCAAAGCAAATCATATGACCCTTATGACACTCCTAATTTGAGACTTGACTTATTTGCTGGGCTTGTTTTTTCTTACAGCGGAATGAATTTAGATTCGAACGTTGTGATGAACGCAGATTCACTTTTCTTTTATACAAATAACCCAGATATTGGTCCTTGGTATTTTAGCCATGATATTAAAATAAATCATCTAGACGTAAGGTTAGAGCGTGCACTTGCACTATTCAACCTAGGGTTGTCTAATGACTCTGAAAATCCCTATGAAAATTTCTTAAAATGTAGGGATGAGCTTCAAAATATATATAATGACCAATACTTTCGAGATTCTGGTAATGCTGGAGCTCAGCTCAGTGATAAAGTTGAAGAAGTAAGTGTGAGAATGGACCTAGCCAATCGCATGGAACAACTGCAACAAATCTTAAAAAATATTTAATCATAAATACACTAAATACCATATCGCTTAGTAAGGATGATTCTTACTGGATGTCCGAGGCATTTAAGTTAGCTGAAAAGGGGTTTTCAAAAAATGAAGTTCCTATTGGTTCTGTCATCGTGTGCTTTGATAGAATTATCGGTAAGGGCTATAATCAGTGTGAGTCATTAGTTGATCCAACAGCTCATGCTGAAATTTTATCTATAAGTGCCGCCGCAAATACATTAGATGATTGGAGACTTAATAAATGCACTATATATGTTACAAAAGAGCCTTGCGTTATGTGTGCCGGGGCTATAATTAATTCCAGGATTAGTAGACTAGTATTTGGGGCTTATGATAAGAAAAAAGGCGCCTGCGGATCTGTTTATCAGCTTTGTGGTGATAAATTGCTCGAATCTAATACAATTGTTAAGGGTGGTATATTAGAAGATAAATGTTCTTTGATATTAAAAGATTTTTTTTCCTCAAAGCGAATTAGTTAATATTGTCACCTTATTTGTGAAATAATTAATAAATAATCATACAAAAATTTTATTTTAAGGATGAATATGAAAAACTTAATCATTATTATATTTTTATTTATTTCTTTTAACTGTGAAAAACCAAGTCCATTGGATGTTGAGATCTATAAGCTTGATAATGGACTCACTATTATGCTGAATGAGGATCACAATGAAACCAGTGTCTTTGGTGCGGTTGTGGTCGATGGTGGGGGCAAACGTGACCCCAGTGATGCGACTGGAATTGCGCATTATTTAGAGCATGTATTATTCAAAGGTACAACTAAATTGGGTACGATTGATTATGAAAAAGAGAAAGTATACTTAGATAGCATAGAAGTTCTATATGATCAGCTGGCATCAGTTGAAAATGAAACAAGAAGATTAAGGATTCAGAAAAAAATAAATAGAATTAGCGTTAAAGCAGCTGAATATGCTATCCCAAATGAATTTACTAAGCTGGTTGAGGGAATGGGTGGTACTGGTCTAAATGCAGGTACAGGCTCTGATTTTATATATTATTTTAATTCTTTTCCTAGTACTCAGATTGAAAAATGGATGGAATTGTATAGTCATAGATTCATAGAACCAGTGTTTAGATTATTTCAATCTGAGCTTGAAACAGTTTATGAAGAGAAGAACCGAGCTATGGATAACCCCTTTCGCGTGTTTAATGAAACAGCAAGAAAACATTTTTTTAAAAATCATCCTTATGGTCAACAAACTATTTTAGGCTCGGCCGAACACCTAAAAAACCCATCATTATCAAAAATGATGGAATATTATAATAAATATTATGTTGCTAATAATATGTATCTGATACTTGCAGGAGATTTTAATAAGAATAAGGTAAAGCGATTAATTAAAGAAAAGTTTGGAAGGTTGAAAAGTGGCGATGATATAGATCCTTTAAACATTTCGGAAGATGATTTTAAGGGTAGAGAGGTTATTGATTTAGCCATAACTCCATATAGGTTAGCTTGGATGGGTTATAGAACGGTAAAGCCAAATCATGAAGATGCACCTGTTTTAGATATTATTTCAAATATTTTTAATAATTCTTCAAGAACAGGGTTGCTTGATAAATTAAATGCGGAAAATAAGATACTTGGTTCTTACGCTTCAACAGGTTTAGGAGGGACAGATCATGGCGGTTTTGGTTTTAGATTTGTACCAAAAGATGATAGTCAAACTTTTGATGATGCTGAACGCCTTATCTTAAAAGAGTTAAATAAAGTAAAATCTGGTGAGTTTGATGAAGAACTTCTTAAATCTATTAAGCTTAATATGAATATGAGTCATGAGACCAGTATGGAAAGTGTCAGAGGAAGGCTGTGGCTTATTATGTCTATTATATTAGATAATAAACCTTGGGTAGATATTAAATCATATCCTGAAATTATAAATAATATCTCAAAAGAACAGATAGTATCAGTCGCAAATAAATATTTGAATGATAATTATTTGATTGTTCGTTCTGAAAAAGGAGATCATGACAAAGTCAAGCTAGATAAGCCACCATTTAAGCCAGTAGAACCAAAAAATGCTGAGGAAAGTTCTGAATTTGCAATGCTTTTAAATGAAATTAAACCAGTCCAAATAAAACCTCGTTTTGTTGATTTTAAAAAAGATGTTCAGTCTGAAGATATTGGGGAAAACATACATTTTCATTATGTGAAAAATCCTATCAATACAATTTTTAGTTTGAAATTGCAATTCGGGTTAGGAACGATCGAAAACGCATCGTTATCTCAAGCCTCTCAGTTTATTTCGTTACTTGGAACTAAAGAGAAGACTTTTAATGTTTTTAAGGAAGAGTTACAGAAGATTGGTTCAAAAATTGAAACATATTCTAATAGTAATTATTTTGGTTTTAATGTTAGCGGTTTTGATAGTTATTTTAATCAGACTTTAGAGTTATTAAACGAGTTCATAAGCACAATGCATGTACGAGAAAATGACAAAGAGAAGTTAAATAAGCTCATCGAAAGTAGTAAAATTACCAGAGATAGAGAGTTAAAAGACCCCGCTACTGCAGGAAGAGCTCTAAGAGATTATGTGATGTATGGAAAAAAGTCACCCTATCTAAGGAGGTCTACTTTAAATGAGGTGCAGAAAATGACGCCAGAATTTTTAATTGACCAAGTAAAGAAGGCCATGAAGTATGAGGTAGATATCCTATATACTGGCACTATTAATAAGCAGGAAGTGATTAATTATATAAACACTACGTTAGATATATCTAGCAATTTAATTAAGACTAGTTCACCAATCACAATTGACTATAAGAAGTATAGCAGAAATACTGTTTATTTAATTGATGACCCAAAAGCTGTTCAAAGCCAAATATACATTATGACTGAAGGTAAAGTATTGAGTAAAGAAGACAGAAGTAAGTCAGATGTTTTTAATAAATATTTTGGAAGAGGAATGGCAAGTATAATTTTTCAGGAGATAAGAGAGTTTAGGTCATTAGCGTATACAGCATATGGCTCTTATATTAACAGGTCGGATATCACAATGCCTGGATATTTTATGGGTTATATGGGCACACAAGTTGATAAAACTAATAATGCAATCTCTACTTATATTGATTTATTTAGGAACCTGCCAATTAAGGAAAGCAGGATAGCAACAATCAAATCAGGCCTAACTCAATCAATTAACACTAGAAAACCTGGATGGCGAAGCCAAGGGAGTTATGTAAGCAACTTATTAAAAGAAGGTTATACTGAAGATCCTAATAAGCTTGATTATAATATTTATCAAAACATTATATTCAATGATATTATTCAATTTTATAAAGATAATATTAAAACAGACCCAATAGTAATTACCATAGTAACTGATAAATCAAAAATTAGTATCGATAAAATATTAGATTATGGTGAATTAATTGAAGTGAATAAGGACAAGGTCTTTAATTAATTCGATATAGCTTTTTTTAAGCTGATATCGTATTTACTTTGTATATTTTAACTAAATATTTATTTTATATATATAAATATTTTTAATCCATTACTTAATAATATTAATAAAAATTTAATTTTATTTAATATTTTATTGCTATAGTTATAAAAATATTAATAATTTTATTTATTAATATTTATTATTTAATATGAAAATTGATAATACCGATAAACAAATTTTAGATATATTGCAATCAGATGGGCGAGTATCTGCGAGTAATATTGCTGCAGAGTTAAATATTTCTATACCAACTGTCACTGATCGTATTAAAAAACTTCAGGATTCTGGAGTGATTAAGGGTATTCACGCTGTCTTGGATCCTAAACCACTAGGGCTAGATGTTGCTGCGATGATTTCACTTATATCAGAATCCTCTATTCATTACAAGGAGGTGACAGAAGCTGCTGAAGAAACTCCCGAGGTTTTACAGTGTTTCTCAACGACAGGTAAGGGCTCTCATATGTTATTTGTAGTAACTAGAAATTCATCAACATTAGAAGAACTGCTAAGAAGAATACAGAGTTGGCCTGGAGTAATAAGGACAGAGACACAGATTATTCTGTCTGATTATAAAATGATTCAAAAAATATCTGATTTAACAAAAATATAAATAAAATAAGGAGAAATTAAAAATGAGTAAAATTAAAGCTGAATACATATGGATGGATGGTCATCAGCCGACACAGAAGCTTCGTTCTAAAACAAAAGTTATTGAAGGTCCAATCAAATTAGTGGATGATCTTCCATTGTGGGGTTTTGATGGATCAAGCACTAACCAGGCTGATGGCAATGATAGCGATTGTATGTTGAAGCCTGTGTATATTACTCATGATCCGATTCGTGGCGGAGATGATATTTTAGTAATGTGCGAAGTTATGAATGCTGATGGTTCTGTACATAAATCAAATACTAGAGCACATTTACGCTCAGTCGCCGAAAAATTTGCTGATCAAGAATCCTGGTTTGGTATCGAGCAAGAGTATACATTGTTTGAAGGACGAAACCCACTAGGTTGGCCTGAAGGTGGATACCCTGCTCCTCAAGGACCATTTTATTGTGGGGTTGGAGCTGATGAGGTTTTTGGTCGTGATATTGTTGAAGATCATTTACAATTATGTATGGATGCAGGCTTAGAGGTCTCAGGAATTAATGCAGAGGTTATGCCTGGCCAATGGGAATATCAGATTGGACCGCTTGGTCCTTTGGATGCAGCAGATCAAATGTGGATATCTAGATGGTTACTTTACAGAATTTCTGAAGATTATGGTGTTAGCGCTACTTTACATCCAAAACCAGTTAAGGGTGATTGGAATGGGGCAGGTGCTCATACAAACTTCAGTACAAAATCTATGCGGACCGATGGTGGAATTAAAGTAATTGAAAATGCCTGTGAAAAATTAAGTAAAAAACACGATGAGCATATAAATGTTTATGGTGCTCATAATGAAGAAAGGCTTACTGGGCTGCATGAGACTTGTAGTATAAAAGAATTTCGTTATGGAGTTAGTGACCGAGGTGCGTCTATTCGAATTCCAATGCAGACAGCAAATGATGGCTTTGGGTATCTTGAAGATAGGCGGCCTTCAGCAAACATGGATCCCTATAAAGTTTGTAGTATTTTAATTGAGACAACATGTGGTTAAGTTTTATTCTAATAATTGAGGTTTAAATTAGATTTATGGTTTCAAAAAAAATAAATATTGCAATATTTGGGTTTGGAAGAATTGGAAGGAATATTTTTAAGCTTGCTTATAAAAATCCTTTATTTAATGTGGTTGCAATTAGTGAGTTTGGTCATGCCGAAGCATTACATTATTTACTAGTTAGGGATTCAGTACATGGTAAGCTTGATGATGATATTATATTAAAAAAAGATAAGTTTATCGTTGGCGATCATTCTGTTAAAATTTTACCTGGGAAGAAGCCTGGTGAAATTTCTTGGTCTTCAATGGATATTGACTTTGTCATTGATGCGACTGGCTCTTATTTAAAAAAAGATGAATTAGTCAGCCATATAAATTCTGGTGCTAAAAGAGTCATTGTATCTCGAACACCATCAGATCAAATTGATCGTTTGATCATTCATGGTATCAACGAAGATACAATCGATGCAAATGATAGAATTATTTCAGCAACTTCTTCTACGACTCAAGTTTTTGGTTTAATGCTGAAAATATTAAACTCTAGGTATGGTGTTAAAAGGGCAATGATGACCACTGTACATGCATATACTGCTGATCAGCCATTGACCGATGCTGTTGGCTTAGATCTTAGGAGAAGTCGCTCAGCGGTTGAAAATATTATCCCAAACACTACTGGTGCTCCTGAAATTATAGAGAAATTAATGCCTGAATTTAAAGGGAAGCTAGATGGTATTGCATTTAATGTACCGGTACCTAATGGCTCTTGCGTTGATTTAACCACAGAACTAAAGAGTATTCCATCCATAGAGGAATTAAATGCTACGATAAAAGAAGAATCAGAAAATAAATATAAAGACATAATCGGTTATACAGATGATCCGATTGTCTCAAGTGATGTTCTAGGCCGTGAAGAGACCATGGTTTTTGATGCAAAGGCAACAATGTATACTGCAGATAAGTTGTTAAAAACTCTTTGCTGGTATGATAACGGTTGGGGGTTTTCTAAAAGAATTTTAGAAACGATAAGTCTTTATCATGAAGGAGATAAATAGATAATGAGAGTGGGTATAAATGGATTTGGAAGAATCGGTAGATCTGTTTTTAGGGTTTTAAATAGTAGAGATGATATAAATGTAGTTGCTATAAATGATATTTTTGATAAGGAGGCATTAACTTACTTATTAAAATATGATACCGTAATGGGCAGGTTTCCTGGAGATATATCTCTAAATGGAGATGTGCTTCATGCTGGTAGTCAAACTGTTAAATTAGTTGCAGAAAAGTCACCATCTGAACTTCCTTGGAAAGAATTAGGAGTTGATGTTGTTATAGAATCAACAGGTATATTTAGAATGAAGTCACAACTTGAGAATCATTTAAATGCTGGTGCAAAAAAAGTGGTTCTAACTGTTCCTGCGAAAGATGATATTGATTACACGGTTGTTTTGGGTGTTAATCATAAAGGCTTGAACAGTAATCATAAGATTGTATCTAATGCTAGTTGCACTACAAACTGTCTTGCTCCAATGGCTAAAGTTTTAAATGATAATTTTGGTATTGAATTAGGTGTAATTAATACAATCCACGCATATACAAATGATCAGAGGCTTGCTGACGTTCCTCACTCTGACTGGAGAAGAAGTAGAGCTGCTGCGGAAAATGTCATTCCAACAACAACGGGTGCCGCCAGAGCGGTCGGTGTTGTATTACCTGAATTAAATGGTAAGCTTGATGGGATTGCGATGAGAGTTCCAGTACCTGATGGATCTGTTGTAGATTTTAATGTTCGCCTAAAAAAAGATGTAAATATTGATCAGATAAATGAGGCGGTCAGAGAAGCTTCATCAGCTGGCCCATTGAAAGGCATACTTGAGTATTCTACATTGCCAGTAGTCTCATCTGATATCATAGGTAACAGTCATTCTTCAATATTTGATGCACCATTTACAAGAGTCATAGAAGGAAATTTTGTAAAAACTTTAAACTGGTATGACAATGAGTGGGGTTATTCAAATAGAGTAGTTGATTTAGTTGCACTATTAGGAAAAATTGGTTAGCTATATTGAACAATAATAGGACCAAAATTATAGCAACCATCGGTCCGAATTGTTCTGATTTACTTCTTCTTGAGTCCATGGTTTTAAATGGTGTTAACTGTTTTAGAATTAACCTCTCTCATGGAACTAAAGATGAGAAAAAGTCTTATTTTGATTTAATAAAATCAATTTCACCTATTAATGGTATAGATCGTCCATCTATTTTAGCAGATCTAGCTGGTCCTAAAGTAAGGTTAAGAAAGTTAGATAAGCCTATCCAGCTAATAGTCGGTCAGTCAGTCATTATTAGTAGTGGGGCAAGAAAAGAAGGCGTAATCCCAATTTCTAAGGGTTTGATTTTTGGAGAAATTGAAGATGAAGCAAAGGTTATGATTAATGATGGAAAGATTTGCTTAAAAATAATCAAACGTTTATCAGAGGATTCTTTCGAGTGTGAGACAATCATTGGTGGAAAACTAAAAGGTAAGAAAGGTGTTAATTTTTTAGGTGTTAAACTAGAGGTCCCTAGTTTAACATTACAAGATGAACAGGACTTACTTCTAGCTTTAGAAAATGGCGCTGATTGGATTGCATTGTCTTTTACTAGGTCTAGATCTGATTATGATTTAATAAAATCAAAGATAAATTCTTTTGGTTCTAAAACTCCTGTTATGGCAAAAATTGAAAAATGGGAGGCCGTAGATAATCTTGATGATATTGTTAGTGCATTTGATGGAGTGATGGTTGCTCGAGGTGATTTAGGGGTTGAACTTCCGTTAGAGAGAGTGCCGGTTATTCAGAAGGAAATCATCAAAAAAGCTAGGCATTATGGTAAACCTGTTGTCATAGCAACTCAAATGCTTGATTCTATGATTAAAAACCCATTTCCAACTAGAGCAGAAGTTAGTGATATTGCCAATTCTATCATTGATGGTGCTGATGCGTTAATGGTAACTGGAGAAACAGCTATGGGTGATTTTCCTAAAGAGGTCATTAGCATGCTCTCAAAAGTTATTTTTGAAACTGAAATATCTTTAAAATATGATAATAAAAAAGCCAATCAAGATATCATTGATAATACCGCTGAGGCCATTAGTCATGCTGCTTGTTCTATAGCTAATAATTTGAAAATCAAAAATATTGTTACAATGACTCAAAGTGGAGGAACATCCAGGATGGTTGCTAGTTTTAGACCTTCAGCAAATATTTATGCTATGACAACCTTAATTGAAACATATCGTTCTTTGTCTATTATATGGGGCGTGATACCAGTTTTAATTGATCAATATAGTTCTTCGGATGAAATACCAATTTTAGCAAAGAAGAAACTCGAAGAAATGGGTATTATTAAAGAAAATGAAAAATTCATTATCACTGGTGGTGTTCCTGTAAATGTTCCTGGTACCACTAATTTTATTTCTGTTTTATAGTATTTAGGGAAAATATAATAATCAGTTCAGTTTTATATAGATAAATAATAACCCAAAACTAATTAAGTAAATTATTCCACAAATTGATAGTATTCTAAGCCATTTAGGAGGGGCTTGCTCTTTCGTTAAGTATGGTCTTAAGACTAGTTTATAATTTGCTATTGCCACTCCAGGTGCTATCATAAATGAAATTGTAGTAGCCAGGTCTACAAGCTGCTTTAATTTATTTCCAAATAAGATTATAATTGCTAAAGAACCACTAATTAGGATCCAAAGTAGGACGTCGTAATGTCGTTTATTTTGAGAATCTTGATTTTTTATGAGTCGTATACATTCACTTGCTGATCTTG
>CEVZ01153705.1_pt1 | contig 10170 bp, 1 predicted proteins | sample 361371 | NCBI WGS metagenome assembly CEVZ01 (sample SAMEA2620217, study PRJEB7988) | marine metagenome | isolation source: saline water (ENVO:00002010), including
AGGTATTGGTAGATATTCAAATACAACTCCACCATCCACATTAACCGTACAAGGTGATATAAGTGCAAGTAGTAATATATTAACAGATGGTAAGGTGGGTATTAAAACAACAAATCTAAGTCAAGCATTAAATGTTCAAGGAAACATTTTAATGAGCCCATCTGGTAGTGAAGTAGATTCATTTATACACGCTAATAATGATTTTGCTGTTTCATCCGATGCTAATGTTTTAATTGTAGCTGATTCAAATGATACTTCTGGTGTAGCGGCATCTCATATAATATTTGGTGTTGGTTCTGCTTATGATACAAATACAAATAAAGATTTTACATTCGCTCAAGCATATCCATCTGGTGTTCCTCGTACTGAAGTTATGAGAATTAATGGAACTACTGGATATGTTGGTATCGGAACAACAAGTCCTTCAAAACAATTACATATAAATAATGGTGGTATTATAATTGGTGGTAGTAGTGGATTAGATGCTGGTGATTTAGCTCCAAGATTTATAATAGATGCTGGAGCTTCAACTGGTCATCAACTGATGGATATAAGAAATGATAATGGTACTCAATTAAGTGTTAGAGGTGATAAAGTAGGAATTGGAACATCTTCACCCGCATATTCACTTGATGTTCAGAGTGGTTCAAATTCAATCATAAGAGCATATGGTACTTCTATTGGTAGATTAAGTTTACAAAATTCTACAAGACATTATAGTTTAAGCACTCAAGGAAGTCGTATACTACTTTATGATGAAACTGGTGGAGCTGAAAGAGTAAATGTAAATTCAAATGGAACGGTATCCATTGGAACAACAACTCCATCAGCATCACTTTTACAAGTTGGTGATAATATAAATTCGAGTGGTTTTACCGTAATGGTTGAAAAATTAGTAGCTGGTAATAATGGTAACATTGGAATGGCAGATGAGAATGGTGCTGTTAGGGGTAAATTGATAGTATCTTCATCATCACCACATTTTCATATTGGTACATCTGGTAATGAAGATTTGTCACTTGGTGATGATAGAAATATGCCAGCAATATTAATTGATACAAATACTAATAATGTCGGAATAGGTGGACAGCGTGGAACTCGTGTTCCAGTATCAGCATTAGAAGTTTCTGGAACATTATTCGTAACTAGTTCAGGTGTTATTCATGCAGGTAATGGAGATTCAAGTGGACAAGCTCCAAGTGGTGATAGTTGGCAAAAAGTTTTAACATTAGGTGGTACAGATGGTAACACTCAAGGATTTCAGAATTATGTCGAACACGGTGGAACTAGTCAATATTCATTATATACTAATCGTTGGGGAGCAGTATATCATTGGTTTAGAGGAAGTGAAACCGATGGTATTCAAAAGATGATGAAACTGCACGGTGCAGATAATCTACAATATCTTGATATTTATGACGGAAAAACTTCAACCGCGGCAGTTAGATTAGCTGGAACTGGAAGTTTACCCACATATTTTAATTATGGAAATGTCGGTATCGGAACAACAAGTCCAATAGCACCACTGCATGTTTCGACAACAAATACAGATACGGATAATAATTTAGCTGATTTAACCAATCCAAGAGCTGGTTTATTTATTAATAATTTAAGTGAAGTTGTAGGTTCATATGCGGCATTAGATTTTAGAGCGGGAACACACGATGCTAGAATAGCTGTTACATATGAATCATCAAATGTTGGTAGGATGAATTTTATAGTTGATAATGGAAATTCTCCATTTGCTGGAATGACATTAGATTCACTTGGAAAACTTGGTATAGGAATAACAACTCCAACAGAAAAATTACAAGTAGCTGGAAACATAAGTGCAAGTGGAAATCTTGAAATGGATGGAGATGCTACAATAGCGGGAGAATTAACATTAACTAATGGTAACATTCGTAGTGATAATCATTTTGACTTTCTAACAACTGGTGGTAGTGCACAACATCTCAATATTGGTAAACTTGGAATGAGTGCAAGTTATGCACAAGCAAATACAGTAGTTGATGCAGTAGCTTCATCCAATCCTTATAATAGTCAAGCGGCAGTCTTTGGTGGAAATGTAGTTGTAGGGCCACACGCCAATGGAAGATTGGGAGTTGGAACTGGAACTGCTAATCCATATGCTTTACTAAGTGTAAAGGGAACTGGTTGGGGTTCACAAGGAGTATACATTGAATCAACAGGAACAAATGGAGCAGTATTAGGATTAGAAAATACTCAAAGACATTTTGAAGTATCATCTCGTAATAATGGATTTAATATTAGAGATATATCTGCAGATGACCAAACTAGATTTAATATAGATAGTGATGGAAATGTAACAATGTGTCCAGCTCCATCTTCATCTGCACAAGGGTTAGGACTTGGTATAAATGGTTCAACTACTTCAAAACTATACATCAGTAGTTCTGGAAATCATATACGAATGAAGAGAACAGGATATGATGAGTTTTCATTTAGACAATCATCAGGAACTGGTTTAGAAATTCGTAATGAGACCCAAGCTGATTGTGAGGTAAAAATTGAAAGAGGAAAAGTCGGTATTGGTAGTGATAGAAGAGCTCCAAGTGAATCATTAGATGTACAGGGTAATATACGATTAAGTGGTGGGAAAATATATTTCTCTCACGATGGGCCAGCTAATACTAATAATGAATTTATACAAAGGGGTGACACGAATTGGGGTACTTCTTCAAAACAAGCTGGTGGTTCGTTTAGTTTACACGCAGACCAAGCTAGAACAGCAGTTACAGGTTCACCAAATGCAGCATTATTCTGTAAAGGAGTATGGTCGCAAGGTGCAATTGGAATAGGAACAGATGTATCACCTAATTGGGTTGGAGATGGTACTAACACACCAGATAATGTAATGATGGAAATTGATGGTGATGTTATTATTCAAAAGGGTCATTATATGACATATGATAATAACTATTATAATCACGGCTATCACAGAGTAGATACTTCAACTCATAGATTAGAACATTATGGCTATTATGGACAAGTATTCGGTACTAATCAGAATGCAAATAATTTATTTGTATCTCATAGTGGAGCATATTCTCGTATCGGTATAGGAACAGGAACTCCTGATGCAACTCTTAAAATAGTTGATGCATCAACTTCAGGTGTATATTCACTAAACTTAAATGATAGAACAAAAATTAGAGGCGATAGTGTTATTACTTGGGGTGCCGCGGCAGACTATGGAATATTAAGTTGGGACACGGGTGTAGCCAAAGTAGGAGCACAGAGTGGTAAACGATTGGATTTACACGCGAACGGCTCACCAATAATGACGGTAACTTCATCTGCCGCGACGAAAGTATCAATAACCGGCGGGGGTGATGGACAAGCATTTGGTGGAAAGAATGTTGTTGTTAGAGAAAATTGGGGGAAACTTTTAGCTATTGAGTTAGATGACCACGAATCTGCATATTTAAAAATAACATTAAATGGTGCTTGGACTAATCATAGTGGAATTATGTTTATGGGTGAGTACTTTTTATCAAATGGAGGAGCTGGTGGATATAATGAACCTGGACAAATCATCCGACAGATTGATAACACAGGAGGCCCCTCATCTGGTGCAACAACATCTCCAGTAGACTCTATAAGAACAAGATTATCTTCAAGTATTGAAGATGGAAAAGACTTCGTAAATGTAGAAGCATTAATATATGATGCAGATGGAGGAGCAAATGATGAAGAACCTACAGCAAATTTAAACTTTCATATTATGGGAGAATTTAAATCAATAGCTTAGATTTTAAATATTTATTGTATAGGAGACAATAATGGCAGTAGACCAAAAACCAGCAATAACTCAGTTAGGAGAAGTAGTAGGGATTAATAAATCAGACCCTACTATTGATGGTGGCCTGCAAATAATAGGTACTGGAACAATAGGTACGAATCATTTGTCTTCTTCTCACCTTCTAATCGGTACAGATACGAATGGTATGGGATTAGACCAGAATGAAATAAGAACAACTGGTACAAATTTACACATTGGAACTCTATCTTCTCACTATATAGTATTTACTACAAATAAATCTAATAGGATGAACATATCATCTGCTGGTAATATTAATATTGGAGATGGTACAAATGCAGCTACTGAAAAATTACAAGTAACTGGTAATTTTAAAATAGTTGGAAATAATTCAGCATTCAGCAACTTTACATCAGGCTATGTAGGAGGAGCTGGATGGAGAATTAACTATGATGGAAGCAACTCAAACTTAGAAGTTGATAACATAATGGTTAGAAATACTTTACAAACGCATATTTTTCAAAAAGATACCATAAAAGCAACTAATGGTCAACTCTATATAAGTGATAGCGGTGTTGTTGTTGCAACAGGTTCAAATACCGTTACATTTAATTCATCTTCTGCTACTTTTAATCACAACGATGTAGTGCAAGTTAAAGATATAAACCCTACTACTGGTGAGATACAAAGTGTATCATTTTTAATAAATGACCCTTCTGGTCCTGATTATGATGGTGATGGAAATGCAACTTATGATGTAATTGGTGATTTGGATGGTATCGTAATAGGAGCGACTGGTGTCAGAACTAGTGGAGGTACTCTTGTATTGGATGCCTCGTCACCAAATTCACCATTTATGGATGTTTTAAGTGGAAGCACTATGGTAGTTAGAACTGGTAACCTTGCAGGTATAACAAGTACGGCTTTCGGAAGTTTAGCTACAAAAGGGTTTGGATTTTATGCTAGTGGGAGTGCATTTTTAGAAGGTGGAATAAATGCTATTAATGGTTTAATTGGAGGCTGGAGTATAGATAGCGATAGTATTTCAAAAAATAATATAAAATTAGATTCTACTACTGGTTATTTAAAAATTGGTACTGTTACTAGTGTTGATGATACTTCAAATTCTGGTTTATTTGCAGAGAACGATGGTGATTTATTAATATCACAAGGAACTTCTGATTATATAAAATTTAAGGATAATGCATTAGAATTAAAAGCTACATCATTCAGATTAGATACACCTAACTTAGATATTAATTCAGATGCAAAAATAATAGACATTGGTAATGCAATTCAACTTTCGGGTAGTAGTACGGGACAAATTACAATTGGTAGTAATATTACATTAAAAGGAAGTGGAACTTCTACAATAGCTGGTGATATGGAAATTGCTGGTTGGGAAATTCAAAATAATAGAATATATTCTGGTGATGTTGGTTCTTTATATCGTTTAGATTTAAGAAGTGACAATGGTTCGATAAGAGCTTGGAAATATGATGATACATCTTATTTGGCATCTATGGGAAGGTTGTATTACAAAAATGCATTTCAAGGATTTGGATTTGCATTTACAGAGGATTATAATAATACTGCAGTAGACCCAATTTTTAGAGTGGGAACTGATGGTAATAACATTGCTGGATGGGCATTTACCGATACACAAATTAAAACTGGTTCTTTATCTAATGGTGGTATGGTAATCCAAAATTCACCAACAAATCAAATATCTGTTAGAACAGGAAGTTCATCAGATACTACAAGAGCTATATTTGGAGAAGCTTCTGCAGGTGTTTATGGTATATTTGGATATACTTTAGGTGGTGTCAATAAAATATTTGAGTTGAGTAATAATGAACAACAAATAGCTGGATTCACTTTTACAGAAACTGAAATAGCGAAAAACAACATCACAATGTCAAATGCTGGAGGAGGAAAACTTACCCTAAATAATGGAACTACATTCTTAAGCGGTAGTGGTGAGGGTCAGTTTGCAAATGGTGGTATTCAGTTTGATAAAGATGGAAATGTAATCATAACAGGCTCAGTAACGATTGGTGCAGATGTTACGGTTAATGCTGATGTAGCTATAGGTTCTATGCCAAATTTACCACCAGATAATAAATTATATGGACATTGGAATTTTGAAAGTGATACAATTATTGATGTAACAGGCAGAAATCCTGGTGTAGCTACTTGGGATTCAGCTCCAACTTTTTGGAGTGGTTCTGGTGCTGTTGCAGGTAGAGCTATAAAAATGAATACTACTGAACACGATATTAGAGTTCCAATGAGTGATGACTTAAAGGCAGTTTTAGCCTCTCAAAATTTTACTTGGACTGCTTGGGTTACAATAAATGGAGAGGGTAATTGGAATGATTTAATTACATTTAATATGAATTATTCTACAGGCTCTCAACCAGCTACAGCATCTACTTGGAGACTTGAACATTCAAACGATACATCAACTCATCACGGCTATTGGTTTGGTACATATGTAGCTACAGGGTCAAGGCCATCAGTAAATACAACAGTAAATATTCCACACGGAGAAACACATTTTGTAGTAGCTGAGTGTAATAAAGATGCTAATATAATGAGAATATATATAGACGCAGTTGAAGCTAAAAAAGATACTGGTGACCTTTTTGGTGTTATGACTAGTATTAGTGATTTAAGATTTTTCAATAATACTCATCAAACAAATGATGTCCTTGATGAGTTTAGAATCTATACAGGTTCTTTATCACAGAATGAAATAGATGCTTTATTTTTAAATCCTGCAGGGAATCGTGGTACAACAATATCTGGTGACCAAATAAAAACTGGATTGATTGAATCAAATAATTGGTCAACAACTGCAGGTTCTCAATTAGATTTAACAAATGGAACTATAAAATTAGGTGGAAGTACAAGTCCAAAGTTTTCAGTCACAAATACTGGTGAAGTTAGTGCAAGTGCAGGTCATATTGGTGGTTGGGATATTGATTCACAAGCTATATATTCTCAATCAGATACTCATCATCTTTACTTAGCTTCGGATGGAACAAAAATTTCTACAGGTAATTATTCGGTTAAACCTGTTATTGATATAGCTAATACAGGAGCTTCAGATTTCAGATTATCAATGGGAGCTACTCTTTATAAACAAAAAGAAAATCAAGGTATTCTTATACAAAATGATTATACAAGTGATAATAGATTATTTGAAGTAAGTGTCCATAAAGATGCACCAAATGTTAATAGTTTTACTGCTTCGATAGCTGGTTGGGACTTCGACAACGAAAGATTAGCAAAAGGTAATGTGACAATGTCTTCTGAAGATGAAAGAATTAAGTTAGGAACAGTCACAGACTTCACAAACGATGATAGTGCTAAAAAAGGTATCCTTATGGGTAAGGATAGTTCAGATTATGAATTTTTTGTTGGACAAGAAGGAACTGAATATTTGTTTTGGGATGGTAATAATCTACATATAAAAACAGATAACTTGGATATAAGTGCACAAGATATAGAGATAAATACAACAGATTTTGATTTAAATGCAACGACACTTAGTATGAGTAGTGACAATGGTGGTAGGTTAACTCTTGGGTCTTCTGAACAAATAATGCTAAGTGGTTCAGGTGAAGGTCACTTGTCTGATGGAAATATATCATTTGACCGATTTGGTAATTTAGATATTACAAATGCTAGATTAAAAATTTCTTCTGGAGTTGGTCAGGCAGGATTTCCATTTGATGCTCATAATAGTGCTCTTGGAAAATTTGTAGATACACTGCCATCTCAAGGAAATCTTAAATTTGTAGCATTTGAAGATGATACAATAATAGCTAGAACAGATAAAACTGGTAGTGTAGTAGAGACTTATCTTTTAAATGCAGGAGATGTAGGTTCAGATAGTGGAAGTAGACAAGAGGGAGATATTTATGATGCAAATAAACCATTTTATGTACTTAACGATTCAGGATTTCCTCTTCCATCATTAGCGGCAACAGGTAGAGAATTTACATTTAGGATAACAAGAGACAATCCACCTGTTATGCAATTTTATTCACCATTTGGTGACGCCGATATAGGTATATTCTCTGGTAGTAATGGTATATTTGAAACTAGTGAAGCTAATATTATAGCAAGTCAGAGTCAAGTAACAAGTCACGAAGGGTTTAATATAGCCGCAGATAACTCACAATACTACTATATAACTTCTTCACTTCCAATAGTTATGACTAAATATTCGGGTAACAATGGTGGTTCAGCTTCTGATAGAACATTAGTTCCACCAGTCAGTAGAGAGATTTTATTTTATGGAATAGCTGGTAATGTTGCAGAAACTACTAGTTCACAAACTGTATTAGAAAATAGTCGTATTTACTATTATAGTGACAAACCATTTAGTGTACATACTTCGGGTGATGGTGATGGTACAGATGCGGAAATGGGAATACCAATTGAAATGTTAGGTGATACTTATGCTATACCTGATTCAATATCTGATTATAGAATTACATCTGTTGAACCAACTACAGTAAAAGTTTCATTTTTAAAAAATAATAATAAAACTTTATATGCAACATATGTAATGTCAAGTTCAAAATCAGTTCCACAATTAATTTCGGTTGGTGATGTTGGTGGTGGTGATACTGATTTAGCTCTTTCAGATTCTTGGTTGTTTGAAGGAACGGCACCATTCTTTTTAAGAACTAATATAAGTACTGATGAAATGCCAATCTTGGGTTATCGTAAGCACCAACTACCACAATATCAAGGTGCAACTACTATTGATGGAGATAAAATTAGAACTGGTATAATTAAGTCAAATAATTTTAATACAACCGATGGTTCTGAATATAATTTAAATGATGGGACATTTAGACTTGGTGGAAGTGTAAATCCAGATTTACAATATGATGGTACAACATTAGTTGTAAGTGGAACATTGTCATCAAGTATTGGTAACATTGGTGGATGGACACTTGGACAGGCAACAATAACTGGTGGTTCTACCATATTGAGAAGTACAGGACAAATAACTTGTGCAAATTTAGTAGCAAATCAAGCTGGTAATATAGCTAATTGGGAAATTAGTCAAAGTTCATTACAGACTGGTGATGATTATACTGGAATAAAACTTAGGTCAGACGAAGGAATTATTGTTAAGGGTGCAACTTCACACTCGATACAAACATTTGAAGGTTTCTTTTCATTTGGTGTAGCTCATCACTCGGTAGGGCCAGGAACTGGAGGACAAGAAGTAAATCAAAATGATGGTACAGTTATGAGTCAAGGTGGAGGTGGAATGAACTATGATGACCCACCACCAAGTAACTAGGAGATAAGAAATATGGCAAAATATACATTTAGAATATTAACAGAAAATACTGAGGGAGAACAACAAAGTTGGTGTGCATTTGCAAAAAATTCAACAACAGTCCAAGAGTTTATTGATACTGATGTTAGTTTAGATATGCCGGCTAGTGGAGCTCTTGGTAAGATAAATGATATGCTAAAAGTAGAATATCAAAATAAAAAACATTTTGATGGTACAGTTGATGGAGCTCCTTCTAATAAATTTGGAAGTATTACTAATAGATATTTATCTGCATCTTTAAGTGGAAGTCCAGAATCAGGTTCTCTTATATTTTCAGAGATGCATCCTCCAGCCGAATCAAATACATTTTTAAAAAAATATAAATTCTTTGGAGAAAAAGTTTGTAGTGTACTTGGTTTACCAGAAAATGTATGGTTATATACAGATAATGTAAGACTTTCAAGTACAAACTCAGAAACAAATCAGATTAAAGGAACGATTAATGCAGATGGTATGACTATTATGAATACCTTTAATATTTCAAATATAGGCCAGGTAACATCTGATATTCCATTTGGAATTGATAGAACTTCTGATAGGTGGTTAAAATTTACAAATATATCAAGTTCAAATGGAGTTAATGAGAATCATATTTTATTAGGGTACAACGATGATAAGGATGTATATCAGTTAAAATACGCTTCTCAATCATTAAGTGATTTTGGAGGTTTTGAGATAAGTTCATCTGGAGCATATATAAAAGATTTATCAGGTGTTGCTAATGCAAGAACTTTTAAAGTTGAAGGTAGTAATCCAGCTATAATGTTACAAGATGCAGATACATCGACTTCACATTTAAGTATGAGAATATCATCATCTGGACATCACGCTAATATAGCTTGGGATGATTCAAGAAACTTGGCATTAGGTGTTACAACTTCCCCAACAGAAACAGATTTTAAACCTCGTATGACTTTAACATCTGGGGGGACAGTTGGAATTGGAGAACCAAGTCCAGATGCTAATTCATTACTACACATTGGAACTATTCATAAAGTTAATAATAATAGAAATG
>CEVZ01105409.1_pt1 | contig 10168 bp, 10 predicted proteins | sample 361371 | NCBI WGS metagenome assembly CEVZ01 (sample SAMEA2620217, study PRJEB7988) | marine metagenome | isolation source: saline water (ENVO:00002010), including
AGTGGGAATTCTATAAAGAACGTTTTTGAAACAAAAGACTCTATTCAGAGCTATATTTGGAGCTCCAATGATAAATTTTTGTATGTTGTAACAAAAGAGTGGGATAGCTATTTCAAAAAGCTTGAAAACAAAGAAATGGAGCCCCTATATTTAGAGAGCCTTCCTTTTAGGTTTGATACAAGGGGGATAATTTACAATAAAAGAAATCACTTGTATAAAGTAAATATTAACTCCTCAAGTAGCTCAAAAATCATTAACGGAGATAAAGAAAATTTTATTTCTATTGGCTCCGTTGTTGAAAAGGATTCATCTCTATACTTTACTGCTAGTTCTTACAATGAAACAGGAACAATGCTTGAAGAGAAGATAGTAAAAAAAACAGGGAATGTATTAAAAATAATTCACTCAGAAGGGAGTTGGGGGAAGCTATTCGTTTTTAATAATAACCTTTACGGAATCGGTTTAGAAAAGAGGTTTGACTGGCCAACAAATATAAGTATTTTCAAGATAAGTGATGCTGGTAAAGCTACTAAACTTTACAAAAATCTTGACAGAACAATAACAAACGTTAAATGTACAGATTCCTCAATGTATGTTTTATATGAAGATTCTGGTAAACAACTTCTAGCTAAAGGAGATGGTTCTAATTTAAAAAACTTAGTAAACGAAGAAGTGACAATATCTGATTTCACAATAGATGAGCTTTCAGTTTCAGTGGTTGCAGATACTTTTTCAAAGCAAGATGAAATATATAAAATTGAAGATAATCAATTAAAACAAATTTCAAAAACGAATAAAAATTTTCACAAAAAAACTAAATCTTTTGATTGTGTCTATAAAAGGATTGATACAGGAAAATCAAAAATAGATACTTGGGGTATTTATGTTGGAAAAAATAAGCCAACATTACTCAGCATTCATGGAGGCCCTGCTGCTCAGTATGGTTTTACCTATTTTGATGAGTTTCAGACATACGCTGAAGCTGGATTTAATGTAATAGCCTGTAATCCAAGGGGTTCTTCCGGAAGAGGGCACAAATTTTTAAGAGATGTCTGTGGAAATAAATGGGGAGTTAATGACCTGCATGATGTGATATCTTCATTTAAGGGGATGGTGAAAGAGCTTAAAATAACAAATAAAAATTATGGAATTATGGGAGGCTCTTATGGAGGTTTTATGACTGGATGGATTATTAGCCATTATCCAAATATGTTTAAATCTTCAATTGTTGAAAGAGCTTTATTGAATTGGGAAACAATGGTTGGGACTTCAGATATAGGAATACATTTTCCAGAGATGTACTTGTTAAAAGAATTTGATGAGAATGTAGATATGTATAGAAAGAAAAGCCCAATAACTTATGCAAATAAAATAATAACTCCAACATTGATAATCCATTCAGAAAACGATTTTCGTTGTCCTGTTGAACAAGGTGAACAACTCTTTTCTAATCTTAAGCGAAGAAATATAGATTCGGCAATGATGAGGTTCCCAGCAGAAAGCCACGAATTATCAAGATCTGGACAGCCAGTTCACAGAAGGCAGAGGTTTGAAGCAATAATTAACTGGCACAAAAAATACCTGTTGTAACTACTCAATATCTCTATATATTAACCTAGTCCCTCTCTTGTTTAGAAAGTAAGCAAAGACCCATTCTATAGCTACAACAATTTTGGAGCGATATCCAATGAGGTAAATCAAATGAATTAGACTCCAAAACAACCAGGCAATAACTCCTGACATTTCATAGTTTCCAACAACTCCAATGGCTTTAAATCCTCCTATTGTTGCCATCATTCCTCTATCTTTGTACTTAAAGGTCTTCCTTTCGTTGTAAGGAATGTTGTTTTTTATATTCTTTCCAACGTATCTTCCTTGTTGAATTGCAACAGGAGCAATTCCTGGCAAAGAAATTTCTTCCTCATTCTTAAAGTTTGAAGCATCCCCAATAACGAAAATATTTTGATCGTCTTGAATAGAGCAATCTTTCTTTACTATCGCTCTTCCTTCTAAATCTACTTCGGTATCTAACTTTTCTATTAAGGAACTTGCTTTATTTCCAGCTGCCCATATTATGTTGTCTGTTTCTATTGTGTCTTTATCTGTAGCAACAAAAAACTCTTGAATATTTTCTACTCTTTCATCTGTTCTTATTGTTACACCAAGGCTCTTGAGATATCTAGATGCCTTATTTGAAAGTTTATTGCTATATGTTGGAAGTATCTTTGACCCTGCTTCAATTAAGTAAATATTTGACTCTCTACTGCTAAAATTTCTAAACTCTTTTTGTATATTTTTATAAGCAATCTCCGCAATGGAGCCTGCTAACTCAACACCTGTAGGACCCCCTCCAACAACAACAAAATTTAGATACTTCCTTCTTAGTCTTTCGTCCTCTTCGTTTTCAGCCTTCTCAAATGCTTTAAGTATTTTTTCTCTAATATCAAGGGCGTCGTTAATGTCTTTTAATCCTTTTGAGTGTTTTGCCCACTGATTATTGCCAAAATATGAGTAAGTTGAGCCAGTACTAATAACTAGTTGGTCATAATTAATTTTTTCGTTATTTTTTAAAATAATTTTCTTGTTTTGTTTATCTATATCAACAACTTCACCTAGAGTTACCTTTACGTTCTTATCATTTTTAAAAAGGTTTCTTATTGGAACAGTTATGTCTGCTGGAGAAAGTACTGCTGTTGCTACTTGATAAAGAAGAGGTTGAAAAAGATGGTGGTTAGTTTTATCTATTAATACAAATTGATGTTCGCTTTTTCGTGCTTCTTGTAAGAGGCTTAACCCTCCAAAGCCGCCACCAACAATTACAACTTTTGTCATTTAATCAAATTATATCTTGAAAATTAAAAATTTAATGTTCTCTAGATCTTGATGATTTTGTTAGTGTTTTTTCTAGCTTTCCATTCTTAAATATAAACGACTCAATTCCTTCAACTAAGTGTTTCCCTTGTTGGGACTTTTGTGAAATAACCTGTAAAAGCATGCCTTCAAATGGAGACACAAGAGTTATCGAATGTTGTTTAAAATGCTTTGATGATTGATCTCTTCTAATAACATCACTTATCATATGTTGAGATTCCCATGACCAATCTTCATCTACAACTACAAATTTACAAATATGTCTTGTTTGCGATTTATCTATTCTTGCCCCTGGGCAAACAACTAAAGATCCTTCAACCCAGGGGTTAAGACCAACCCCGTCAAGCTTTGGGAAGCCAACATTAAATGCAGAATCTATAACTTCGTCGGTATCTCCCTTCTCTAGGTTTCTTTTTTTTATTATTTCAGATATAGAGTTTTGTAAGTCAAATAGCTCCTCTTCGTTCAGGGCTTCTAATTCTTTTTTATCCATACTTTAAATTAAAACAGGTAAGTAAGACATTTTCTCTTTTTAATCATCTAAGTTTTCAAGAGGATTTTCAGGTTGACAAATTTCAAATGCTTCCTGGACTTGCTCTGATGACCAGTCTACATCGGCATCTCTAAAGGCAAAGAATCCGAATTCTCCTGGTGTAGGATCAGGAAAGTCTACTCCTTCATCTCGCATACATTGAGAAAATTCAAGAGAAGCATCTATTAGAGCTGCTTCAACTTCTGGATCCAAATCAAACTGTTCAGGTAATGCTCTTCTTAGAATATCTTCACAATTAATAAAAGCTTCTTCGAATGCTTCTTCGTTTTCAATATTTAGTTCATTAAATTCAGGATTTCCATCAATATCAAAAGTAGGGTCTGGAAAATCTATTCCCTCTTCTCTCATGCATCTTGCAAACTCTAACACTCCTTCTTCAAATGTAATTTCTTCTTGTAGTATTGTTGTCTCGGTTGTTGACTCAATTGTGGCAACACCTTGGCTTTCTTCGCCACCTATGGTGCAAAAACTAATAAATAATAAAAATATAATCCTTTTTATTTTCTTACCGCCTCAGCTGGTTGTATCTTTGATGCCTTTATAGCAGGGTAAACTCCTGATAAGGCTCCAATTAACAAAGCTAATAAAATTGCTCCTAAAACCTGCAATATTGGTATTGAGAATATAATATTTGAATACTCCGTATATCCTAAAGTTATTCCTGCCCCAAGTAATACCCCAACCAACCCTCCAACACCTGACAGTAAAACACTCTCTAGCAAAAACTGATATCTTATTTCTTTTCTCGTTGCTCCAATGGATCTTCTGACTCCTATCTCCATTCTTCGTTCAAGTACAGACATAACCATTACATTTGCAATTGCAACCCCTCCAACAAGTAGTGCAACAGACCCCAGGCCCAATAGTAGGTTTGTGAATGCTACCTCTGCTGCTTCTTGTGCTTCGAGAGCATCAGATGGTCTCGAGACACTTACTTGGTCAGGGTTTTCTGGATTCATTGAAGGAGCTAAAACTTCAACAACATCTTCTATGTAAGTAGGATTAGATCGTACATATATTGTGGTAGGTTCTTGGTTAATATTAAATAATCTTTTTGCAACACCATACCCAATAAATACTGACCTGTCTAGGTCTGGGTGTATCTTTAATTCATCTAATATCCCAACAACTCCAAACCATTCATTTTCAATTAGGATTTTTGTTGGTATTGAAAGATCCCTTATTCCTAATCTCGTTGCAGTAACACTTCCTAGAACAGTTACTGGAATATCGCTAAGCCCAGACTTAATAAAACGACCTTCAGTAAGCTTCCCTCCTACAACATCTAACAATTCTGGACTTGTGACAACTGTGGAAATTCCCCCTCCTTCAAATTCAGATATAAAGTTTGTTCTTCTGACTAATAAATCGGTTTGTGTAGTAGATGTTACTTCTTGTACCGGTCCAATCCTTTCTACCATTCCAAGCACTCCGTCTGGTAAGTTTTCTTGTGTTCCAAAAAAGCCGGCTTGTGGCGAAGCTTTTATAAGGTTTGTTCCTAAGGATTCTAAAGTAGCTAACAAATCGGCCCTTCCAGATGCAGAAATTCCAGTAACAGCAACTATTGCTGCTATACCAATTCCTATACCTATGGAAGTTAAAGCTGCCCTTCCTCTTCTAGCTTTCACCCCATAAAAAGCAACCATAAATAAGTCATTTATTTTAAGTTTTTGTTTCATTTATGCCACTATCTTTCCATCTACTAACCTCACAACCTTCTTAAACTTTTTTGCATGATTTTGATTGTGAGTAATCATAATTACTGTTTTTCCCTGTTTATTTAGTTCTTTGAGAATTTTTAATATGTTGTCTCCAGATTCTTTGTCGAGATTTCCTGTTGGTTCATCTGCAAGAATAAATGCTGGATTTTGTACTAATGCTCTTGCTATAGCTACTCTTTGTTGTTGCCCACCAGATAGTTCTTCAGGTAAATGAGTTAACCTGTCTCCCAAACCAACTTCTTCCAAAACTTTCGCTGCTCGATTTAACCTTTCGTCTCTTTTAATTCCTTGATAGAGTAATCCCTCTGCAACATTTTCCTGTGCTGTTAACCCAGGTAGAAGAAAAAAGCTTTGAAAAATAAATCCAATTTTTTCACCTCTAAATTTTGATAACTCATCATCTGATAAAGTTGAAGTGTCTTGTCCCTCTATCTCTATGTAGCCTTCAGTTGTAGAATCTAACAACCCGATCATATTTAATAAAGTTGATTTTCCGCTCCCAGATTCTCCTACTATTGAAACTAAGTCACCTTCTTTTATGTCAAGAGAAATCTGATCTACAGCTTTTACCGGAGGTGGCCCTTCATATACTTTTGATATATTGTTTAACGATATTACTGTTTTCGTTTTTGTTTTCATCTTGGTACGATTACTAGTTGTCCTTCGCTAATATTTCCAATTATCTCAACATAACCATCCGTAAATACACCTATTTCAACTCCTACGTATGTTGTATCAACTCCCGATTCACCTGTGAAAATTTCTATTTCGGGATCTCCGCTATAAATTTCAACAGCATAACCACCCTCTGCGAGGGCAATTAAAGCATTTACTGGTACATAGAGAACATTTTGAGACACTTCTGTTGTTACAAATACTTTTACAGGTGCTTGGTCATATAGGTCTATTTCCTCAGGACTTGTAACATCTAACTTAACTTGAATAAAGTTCCCAGCTTGTGTTTCTGTTACTACTTGGTCTATAAATTTAATCGTTGTTTCTGTTCTTTCGTCTGTTGGAAGTTCTATCTCAACACCATCACCTAGAGTAACGGTATCTTGATCTGCTGCTGGAAGCCAAAATAAAACCTCTATTCCAGTAGAAGAAGTATTGTATATCTGTCCATTTATTGTCACAGCTCCACCAACTTTATTTATGTACGAACCAACAATTAAAGGTGTTGCTGATGCATACGCATTTGTGGGGCTAAACGTTTCAGATTTTGCTGCTAATTCTAATTCTTCAAGTTCTTCTTTTGCCTTAGCAAGTTCTGCTTCCTGATCAATCCCCTCGTTATAAGCTTTTACTGCATCGTCATAAGCTTTTTGGGCTGTTTCTATTGCTAGTGCTTCTGTTGCATCTATTCCTGATTCTTTCCCTGCTTCCAAAGCTTTTATTCTTTTTTGTTTTTCAATAGATTGTTCAAGATCTTCTATTTCACTATCTAAAGTTCCTGCTTCTTTCTTTTCCTTTGTCTCGGGGTTTGTCTCATCTCTTAATAACGTTAAAGACTCTTCTGAAGCTTTAATAGAGTTATCAGCAGCTTTCCATGCTGCATTTTCTTCTGTAGCGCTCTCCTTAGCATCATCTAGTTTTTTCTTTTTATCATTTACTTGAGCAATCGTTATTCCTCCTGATGATATAGTGTCTTCAATTGTCTTTATCGCATCTTTTTTAGCATTGATTATTACTTGTTCGGAAGGAGTTATCTCTGATTTTGTTTCAATTTTATATTCTATATAAAGCTTATTTAGCATTGATGATGTTACTTCATCAAATTTTTCATCAGCTACAAAGTCTTCTTCTGCATACCCAAGTGAAATCAATGCTTCTTCAACTTGTTTGATGTCTGGTCCATCGTCTGAAGTTAAATCAAGCGTTCTGTAAAAGGGTATTGATCCTTCTAAAAGGATTACTGGCTTATTGTCTACAGCATAAAGGACTTGGCCATAATTAATAGTGGTGCCTTCTTCGGGAAGATAGGTTATAACTCCAGTAATTGAAGAGTTCAAGACTGACTTATCAACCTGGCTTAGGGTGCCGTTATATTCTTCTTTTTTTGCTAAGTCTCCTTTTGAGATTTTAACAGTAGTTAACTCAAGAGTTTTTTCAGTAGATGAGGAGGTTGTATTTTGAGAACCAAAATAAAATGAAATCGCCCCTACTGTAATAATGACTATCCCTATAGTTAAATTTCTCTTTGAAATCATATTTACCAATTCTACCGTTCCTAGTAGATTACCTTATTTATCACCTCTAAGAACATTTCCTTCTGGTTCGCATTCTTCTAAGTACTCTTTAATTGTTTCCCTGTTTTCCCCTACTTCACTTAAATTTAACTTTGGATTGTCTTGTGTAGGATCTGGTACATCCAAGCCTTTATCTCTTAAGCATTGAGCAAGCTCTAAGCTTTCATCAAACTTTCTTGCTTGTTCTTCTGGGTTGACGGAGGCTCTATCTGGCCATAATTCATTTTCTTGTATACAGCTCTGTACATCGTCCATAATTTCTTTTCCTTCTTCTCTCCCTTTTTCTTTCCCTTCTTCATTTCTATTCATTTGTTGCAACATAGATTTTAAATCTTCAATATCAAACGGTGTCTGAAGGTCGTATCCTTTAGTATTCAAACATTCAGTAAGAATTAATGGGTAATCTTCCTCTGTAATAGGTTCCATTTCTTCAGCCTCAGTGTTTACATCAATTAAAGTCGCTACACCTTCATCTTTGTTGGCTGAGCATGCAACAAGTAATATTAAAAGGAGTATTACTTTTCTCATATAGCGAGTGCTTTAATCGTTTTCTTCTCTCAGGTCTTCTGGGACTTCGTATCCATTTTCTGTTATGCATTCTCTTACCATGGCTCTTAGGTCCTTTGCTGATATCACGCCTGTTACAACGAACTGTGGGAGAGTATCTCTCAAGCCAGTTTCACTTGTTGGGTCTGGTACGTCTATACCTTTTTCTCTTATGCATTGTGCTATTTCTAACTCTGCATCTAATAATGCTGCTTGTTGTTCAGGCGTTGCCTGATCCCTAGCATCAAGTGGAATGTCGTATTCATCAGCACAATTTTGTATTATTGAATAAAGTTCTTCTCTTTCTTCTTGATTCATTTCAATAAAAATAGGAGTTAGTATTCTTCTTAAATCACCCGGTTTTTTTGGGTCTTCAAGTTCATAATTATTATCTCTAATACATTGTGCAAGCAACAACTCTGCATCAACCCAAGAAAGCTCTTCTGAGTTGGTGATTGTGGTTGTTGTGGTATCTACACCCTCTAGAGAGACCACTCCTTTCTCTTCATCTTTATTGAAGAAAGAACAGGAAGAAATCAAAAGAAGGAGGGATAAAAACAGAGGAGCTCTTCTGTTCATCTATTAACTTACCCCAAACTTTTTTTTAAGGTCTTCGGTTATTTTTGTGGGTTTATTTGTTTTCATATCTGTATAAACGTGAACAATTTCAGAAGCACTGACCAACTCTCCTGTCTCTTTTATAAACATACCCATTATCCAGGTCATACTTGTATTCCTAATTTCTTTTATTTTTAAACCAATCTGTATCTCGTCGTCAAAATATAAAGGTTTGTTGTATTGAATAAGTGCTTGAACTGCATGGAAGTCTTTGTTTGTTTCTTCTGTTTCTTTTTCATAGTCAAAATCTAATTCTCTAAAATACTCAACAATTGCTTGGTCGTAAAAAGCAAGATAATTTGCGTTGTGCATTATTCCTTGGGGATCAAGCTCGTAGTATCTAATTCTTGTTTCCCAAAAAACTTTAAAATCTGATCTTTCTAATTCTATTTTTGACATAGCTATACAAAAACTTGGGTCTTTGGTTCTATACCTCCAGTTAAAGGCATGGCGTATTCAAAAAAATCATTCGTTACGTATGGTTTTTTATCATCTAAAAACTCTTTCGGCATGTTTTTTGTATTTTTTGCAACTTTATTAAGTTCAACAGTATCAACCTCACAATAATATGTTTCGGAGAGCTGTCTTTTTAAAACCACAGATCCTGAATCATTTTCTCTTGAAGCAATCACAGCATGTTGGCCAACCCTTTCAGCCTCCTCTGCATCAACTTCGGAGACATCGGCCAAAAAGGATCTTTGTAGATATCCAAGGGTGTCAGCTCTTACTCTCGCACCTTCTGTGTTTTCTGAGATAATATTTGCAAGAGTATCTCCCAAAGCTCCTGAACCAGAAAGTTGAATATTTCCATGACTATCTTTCTTTCCTGCTAAACCTGAGCCGGTTTGGTTTGCATAAGTTTGAAGGAAGTACTCTCCCTTTTCATTATGAACACCTTCCGAAACAGCTACAAGACATCTTCCTAAAGAGTCGTAAACATCTTGAACTTCTCTTATAAACGATCCTACATCAAATATCTTTTCTGGAACATACACAAGGTGAGGTCCGTCATCTTCGGTTGCCTTTCCTAGTGTGCTTGCTGCTGTAAGCCAACCAGCATGTCTACCCATTAAGATGTTTATCTTTATACCTTTTAAACTTCTAGTGTCTGCATCGTCTCCCTGAAATGCGTGCGCAACAAACCTTGCTGCTGATCCGTATCCTGGGGAGTGATCTGTTTCTAAAAGATCGTTATCTACAGTTTTGGGAATATGAAAGGTTTTCATCTCAAAACCTACACTGCGTGCTCCTTCTGCAACCAAGTAAGCTGTTTCAGCAGAATCATTTCCACCAATATAATAAAAATTCCTTATATTTTCCTTCTCAAATATAGAGATAAGTTTTTCAATGTCTTTTTCAGTTGGTTTCTTTCTGACAGACCCAAGAGCTGCAGCTGGTGTTCTTCCAATGCCATATAGCTGTGACTCATTAAGCTTTGAAAGATCAACAAAGTCTTTTGTCAACATGCCCTGTAGTCCGTGTTTAGCTCCTAATATTTCTTCAAAATCTGATTTGAGAGCTTCTTTTATAAACCCAACAAGAGACCTGTTTATAACTGACGTCGGCCCTCCAGATTGTCCTATTACAGCTTTTCCTGCTGGCACTTTCTA
>CEVZ01119995.1_pt1 | contig 10164 bp, 16 predicted proteins | sample 361371 | NCBI WGS metagenome assembly CEVZ01 (sample SAMEA2620217, study PRJEB7988) | marine metagenome | isolation source: saline water (ENVO:00002010), including
CCTTCAAGGTGATTAATCTCTTGGTTGAGAGTATTCTCCTCGCGGAGCATAGAAGTAATAGTGTATCTTTTGTCGGTAATTTCGACTTGGATGCGACCAGTCTCGGTAACTTTGTCGTTAACCTCTTCTATTTTAGATTTTAGATCTTTTAATGCAATATCATATTTGTTGATACGCTCATCTAGTATACCACGTTGCTCATTTTTCCAATCAGCATCAATATTCTGAGAGCATGTGGGACATTGATCATGATCTTTGTAAAACTTAAGATCTTTTTTGCCTTTGCGATAATTATAATTGATTTTACTCTGCAATTCTCTGAGTTTTTCCATCTCAGCACCGAGTTTACGATGACTCAACACCTGTGGTTCTAGTTCTACGATCCTTGCATCCAACGCTGCGACCTCATTTTTGATGGCAGACAGTCGTTGTTGGTTTGCTGCAATCTTTTCTCTCTTTTCTTGTGCATATTTACCAGACTGTGCCTCCAACTGCTCAATAAACCTAGTCTTCAGGTCAACTTCTTTCTGAGCGAGTTGTAACTGGTGATTACACTCGTTAATTTCTTCTTTGGTATCTTTCACACGATCTTTTAGGATCGCATTCATGCGCGAAAAGACTTGAATATCAAGGAGATCTTCGATAACTTCTCTTCGATGAGGAGCAGAGAGCTGCATAAAAGGCACAAAAGTGCTACTTCCAAGAATAACAACCTGAGTGAAAGACTTGTAGTTAAGTTTAAGTATTGATTGTTCAAGATATTTTTGATAGTCGTTATTCGCGGCATCCTGATCGATGAGTGATCCGTTTCTGTAGATCTCAAAGACATTGGGTTTGATCCCGCGTACTACTTTATAATGTACACTGCCGATCTTGAATTCGACCTCAACTACACATTCTTTTTCGTTTACACTGTTGACCAGTTGTCCTTTCTTAACCAAACGGAACGGTTTATTGAACAGACTAAAGCACAATGCATCAAGCATTGTAGACTTGCCAGCACCATTCCTACCAAGCACAAGAGTGGAAGGAGACTTTACCAGGTCCAATTCAATAAAGTTGTTGCCAGTTGAGAGAAAGTTTTTCCAACGCAACGTTTCAAATACAATCATGTAATGTCGTCTAAGTCTTCTTCAGGTGGTGGAACAAAAATGTCATCAGGGGTGATGACAGTGAAGTAGTAACCATGCATAGCACAGTTATCTTTTACAAGATCACTCTCAACCTCACTCACAGTCAGTGAGCGTCGGAATCCATTTGCTTCCAGGAGTGTATAATACCTGTCCGCATCGTCTTTGTCAACAAACATCGTAACCACCTGTCGTCCATCCGCGTCATCTTTGACAGCGTAAACGCCACCAGTCTCGTTGTCGGTTAAAACAAACATTATTGCTGTGCCTCTAGGTAGAGTGATTTGAGTATAGCGAAGACATCTTCTTTGTTGTCTAGATCAGACACACACCTTTCGAGTGTGGTAAGGGTGTCCTCAGTTTCAATAGCATCATCTACTTCACCAAGATCAACTGTAAGATCTTCTACAATCTTAAGGTCAGCACAACCAACTGCTTGCAACTTCTGGACTACCTGATCAAACTTAACTTGATCGGTTTTCTTTTCAACAATCAATTTAACGAAAGATCCCTTAAGGTTTTGAGGGAGTTTGATTTCTTGCGTGTCGTCGTAGTACACCTTCTGAAAGATGTCATACGGGTTCGGGAAGAAAGTCAGTTTCAAGGTATCTGTATTTAGTACATGAAACCCTCGCTTCTGGGCGTAATCACCCCAATAAAGTTGGTACGGATTACCGAGATAATTTACATTACCCCTGTTGGATTTCATATGAAAGTGTCCTGAACAGACCAGATCAAATTTGTCGAATTGACTTGGGTCGTCACCATGTTCCATGTAATGACCTGGAATTGCTTCAAAACCATTAAGCTCAAGATGCCCCATGCAGACAGTAGCATCACTTTCCTTAATAATATCTGTGGATCCGTCTCGATTTTCATCACATATCCAAGGCAGAAAGAGTATGTCACGACCACCAACAGTACGTTGGCAAGGTTCATCCACGACAGTGATGTTATCGTACTCGCTGAGTAGAAGTTCAGGTGCGTTAACACGTAGAGTGTTCTTGTAGTAAATGTCATGATTGCCTACAAGCATAGTCATGGTAACACCACGCTCCTGTAGAGGGGTGAACCACATTTCCTTTGCTGCATCTAGTGATGCAAAGTTGATGCTCTTACGTTTGTCAAAAGTATCGCCCAGTGCAATGACTTCGGTGATGCCATGCTTATCGATAAAGGGAATAACAACTTTAGAATAAAACTTGCGATACTTGTCAATGAATACTTGGTTGTCGTTGCGGACACCGAAGTGTTGATCAGTTATCAGAAGGACTTTCATATTCAATAACAATGCGTCGGGTCACTTTACCTTTATAGTCTACCACAGTTGTGTGTGAAACAGTACCACCGACAGAATCACTTAACTGTTTAATCAACTCATCACGATCAGGAGATTTACCACACCAGTAGTTTTCCATGTAATGATCTGACATGTAACCCATTAGAGTTTACCTCCAACAACTCCACTATTTACCACACGAGTGTAGTCATCCAGAGTTCCATCCTGCAAGCACTTGAGATGCCAGCGAGACATGGTAATTACTGCTTCTTCACTAGCACCAGTCAAGAAGTTTGCACCCAGCGGTTCCTTTAGAACACTGGTGAACATACCGAATCTAGTCCTTTTAATATAAAAGGCGTCGTCAATCCAGATTGTATCTGGTGGGATCACTTTTTCCACTGTAGGATTAGGACCCAGAGTCGTTGCTAGAGTCGTCTTCTTTTGTGTCTTCTCCATTCTGTTTGTTAAATCCAAAGGGTCCAATTTTAGTAACAGCACGGTCACGCATTACCGCACCAGTGAGTGCTTCCATTACTTTTAGCACATCCTCTGCCCTTCCTTCAATGCGTTGGGCAACAAAATCATACTTTGCAAAGAAATCGTCGGCAACTTCTTTGTAGTCATCAACTGAAACTGGTTTGTCTTTCATAATTAATTACGCATGTTACTTTCAATACGATACTTAATGGAGTTCATATCTGCATGACTGTGATCTCCATCAGAATGGAAGACCTCATCAAATCCTTTCTTCTCGATAAGTTTGTCTTTGATGTCCATCTGCCTTTTCTCTTTAGAGATACGTCTTAGATATGCATAGTAGACGATTTGAGTAAAGTATGCGAATGGATTGGAAGACTTTGCTGGGTCAAAGTTATCAATATACTGAACACAATTCTCAATACCATCACCAATCATGTCATCTTTATACATGTAATTGATGAAGTTGGGTCTATAAGATAGGTGAGTAGCAATCTTTAGAAAGCACTCACCGATATACTCTGTTATTCTGGGTTTTTTCAGACCACGTTCTTTGGCGGTATGAACTCGTTTTCTATATTTGACGAGTTCTTCCAAGAATTTCTTGTTGTCAACGTAGTGCTGTTTTTTCTTCGGAGCCATAATTGCCATAAGAACTTTGCACCTGCATATTATTATAACAAAGCACAGGTGTTTTAGCAAGAGCTTGACAACTGTGCTTAATTTAATTACAATAACACTGTAAGGGTTCAGAAGAGAAGTTTTAGCTCTTATCTGAACTAGGTGCCTTGAATAGTTTTTCTAGGAAGGACTTAGCATTTGATACAGAACCAAGTGAACCCATGTTTTCGTTCACTTGTCTATAAAAAGGGTGCATATCATCCTTATCATCAATTCCTTCCTCAATCTTTAACCACTTTTTATAAGCGGCAATCCCGTTGGGACTCATAGGTGAGATACAAAGTATATCTTTTTCAGGAATAATATAAAAATCTTCGGCAGAAAAATATTGCCATTTGACAAGACCTACGCCAATACCAGACATACCATCTTTAGTAATCTCAACTGCTTTACTTCTAGCAGGATGTGTAATAAAAGCAATGGATGTCCCTGGTGACTCAACGTCATCAGTTACGATCAACTCCCCCATGATTTCTTCACCCTGGGAGAGTTTGATTACGCCGTAGAATTCTTTGTCGTGTTGAATGTAGTTAATCATGTTTTGAATCTAATTTTCGATACTTCATAATTAAACTTTTCCTCTGTGTATATCTTGATTCTTTCAACCAAATGTCTCAGAGTATAGTTTTGTCTTGATCCTCTAGAGCAATCATCGGCAATATCATATAGAACTGCCTGTGATTTATTTTCACCTTTACGCAATACTCGACCTATGGATTGTAGGTTTCGTACACGAGACTTTGAAGGGGAAGCGAAAATTATATTGTGGAGATTCCTAATATTAATACCAGTAGAGAAGGTCCCATAACTGGCAAGAATGATTGCGTTTGATTCTGTCTCACAGATCTGCCGCGCACGTTCTCTTTCGGATGTCTCAACGCCACCGTGGATATAGAAAACCTTGCGGTCTTCTGTTACACAGGTATTTAGCACTTCTAGAAGTGGGTCTCCGTGTTTTTCCACGTAGTTGAATAGGATGAGCGTGTTACCATCCAGGTCTTCTGCTAGTTTTGCAATGAACTTATTGCGCTTTGGATGTGATACAATGTAGTCCATCTCTTGCTGATAGTTATCGAATGGCACATAACCATGTTGCAGCAGCAAACAACGTACTCTCAGTTTTGTCAGCGTACCTGCTTTCATTAAGTCAGCGGTGTTTGTTACCTGGTTACATTTACCAAAGAGTCCTTCAAGAACCAGTTGATGTGTTTTCATCCCATCGAGTGTTCCTGTCAAACCAATGCGATACCTTGTATCATGACACTTCGTCAGGATACCAGTCAGTGATTTTGCCTTATAGAGGTGCGCTTCATCACCGATAACACAGTCAAAACGATTAAAGAACTTCTTAGGTTCCTTATAAATTGATTGCCAAGTGGATATAACAACAGGTTTCTCTACATATTTTTCTTTACCACCCATGATCTGATGGACATAATGATCTGCTGCCCATCCATAGTCTTTAAGATCTTGTGTGAGTTGTGTGACCAGTGACGTTGTGGGTACAATGATTAGAATTTCTCTCTTATATTGTAGATGCCATCTCAACAAACAATAGATGATCAGGGATTTTCCTGATCCTGTGGGCGAGAGTAGAAGTTTGCGATTGTTCTTAATCGCTGAGAATACTGCTTTGAGTTGGTAATCTCTGATCTTGAAAGGCAGATTGAGAGATCCAACAAACCCCGCAACACCCTCAGGTGTGATGAGAGGGTCGGTATCGGTTGGTTTTCCATAGTGTTCACTATCTTCTACGTTGTAAATATATCCTTTCTGCTTTAAGAAGTCTGTGACATACTCAAAAAGACCCGCGTATATCTCACCTGTTGCTGGTGAATATAAACGAATCTTTCCATCCCATACATGATTTCTATAGTGTGGCATATACTTTGCCCCTGGTACATCAAAGCAGAAATGATCTGCTAATTCCTGATGCACATGAGGTTCCGCGTGTACCTTGATATACACCTCATTCTTCTTAATGATTGTAGTCATCAAAAACCTGCTTCAAACTTCCTCAAATCAATGACGTTCTTGATTGTGTAACCTCGATTAGAGATCTGTCTTAGAACGCCCTCTATGTAATATAGGCAAGTTTCAAGGTAGTCAATTTTTTGTTTTGCTTTACACCAGTCATCATCAGCGTAGACGTATTTTTCTAGGTCGCCTTTGAGAACTTTGTGATCAAAAGGTTTTTCTTTATACACAGAGGCAGGTGCCTTACCTGCATAGTATTCAAACTTAAACTTAGTGACACGATTAAGATTCATCGTTGCGTCACTATGCATCAACTTGAATGTGCTATGATATGTCATCCAACGTTGATGTAAACCAGGCACAGCGAGTGCTTGATTAACCAAGTCATGTTCATCAATAGGAGCATCCTCCGCCCATTGCTCTTGGATGCGATCAAGGTTTAAGACTGCCATTATTCAAGTGCTGTATTACGTGCTCCCTCCAGTGCTTGAATTTCGTAAGATCTATATCTAAACGTTACTGATGCAGCGGCATATTCTGTGCCATCTACAGTTGCATTAAAATCCAAAGCACTAAGAGATACAGGTATTATATCATAAAATACCACTTGGAAGTTGGATTTGAAGTTTGAATTAAGGACAGTGAGAGTTGCATCAGCAAACTTTGTGTCACCACCCTGAGAGTTATATGAAAGTTTTGATTGCTTGTCTAGGAATGCCCTGCGTTCTGCAAAGTCATCAGGCACACCAAGACCTCTGATCCAGTTGTGTAGGATCAGGTAGTTCTCGATATTCTCATCCACCAGAAAATTCATAGTGAATGGATCATAACTGATGTTTCCATCAGTAGGAAGGGGTCTACCATAATAGGTAGGTTGTTCTACAATACCTAGATTAATCGCAGGGATATTTGCCGACTGCGATAGGTATGCAATCTTAGGATATTTTGCTAGAACAAACTTGAATCCAATAGGACTCAAGAAATTCTTATTCGCTATCTGTTTGTTCCAGCTTGCCACGTTGCTGTTCTGAAATGCTTCTAGTATTTATAGCAGCAAGATATGATTTGAATTGATCTACTACCAGTGACGCATCAGGATTACCCTGACTCACATAGGTATCAGAGAATTCATATACTGCTTGGGGATACTCGGGAAGATATTCTTTCAACATACGAAACACTTGATCTCGTAATGCCATCCTCGCATCTGAGTAACGCCAATCAGAGTTAGTCATCTTCATCTGGTTCATCCTCATAGGTCGATGGTTCATCAAAGAGTTCTTCCATTTTTACTTTCTGGATTCTCTTTGCCAACTCATGATAGTTTGCTTCTGGTGTCCTGTCAAACTTTAATGTCATAAGTCTTCCCGTGTCTCCTCTAAGTTCGTCGATTTCTGGGTGTCTCTTATATCCTGGTTTACAACTATAACCACATCGTTCATTGGTAATAAGGTATCCTTGTATCATCAGAGAGATTCCAATGAGTACAAATACTATCCAAGGTAACAGATAGATTATAGCGTTATTTTCAACCATGGTAGCAATGGTGGGATTACCCCTATGAGTCGGAGGAGACCTTCAGCAAACAAAGCCAAAACAACCCAACCGACACACATAGAAATGATTCCAGCATTACGGTTGTGTCTACGAATTGCATCATCGATCATCTCCTGAACTCTTTCCTCAGTTACATGGTCCTTCTCACAACTCATAGTCGATACTCCTGCATCATTTCTAATACTCTATTGAGCATGGTGTGAGCACCGTCGTGCCAGTCTCCGTTGCGGGCAGACCAGGATCCGTCGTAGAGTTCGTTCTTGAGTTTAAGAACTCGTACGTTAAATTCTTTTTTGGTCAAGGTGTTCCTTGGCATATAGGGTATCTCTATACTACCACTATTTAATAAAAAAGGCGACCCGTAGGTCGCCTGATGATACTCGTATGTGAGTAATTGATCACATGAGGTTGTCAACCAGTGTACGTCTGTAGTAACGGTTGGCGTTAGCAGTAAGAGCGCCGCTACCCTGAGTAGTTCCCTCAGCGAATGGGTTTGCAACCATTCCGTAGCGAGTCTTGAAGCCAATTTTCGGTTGGAATGTATCCTGACCGACGGCACGTACCATCTGGAGAGGCACGTAAGGGCAGTAGAACAGACCAGCGTCATAGGCAGAAGAACCCTTGTAACCAGCAACGTAGAAGTGACGGTCACTTACGTTAGCAGAGTAAGGATCAACATAGACCTTGATTCTTCCGTTCAGAGTACCAGCAAGAGTGCTGCTGTTGTCGTCAGGAAGGAGACCGCTGTTGCCAGACAGAGCAGGAGTATAATCCAGAACGCCAGCCATAGACAGTGCAGAAGCAACGTCAGCAGAGCAGATCAGAATGTTACCCTTTCCTCTACGAGTTTCATGCCCGATTGCGTTCATGTCTCTTTCGATTTGGAAGAGGAGACCTTTGAACTTCTCAACCGACCATCTACCGTTGGAGTCAACGTCAAGGTCGAAGATACCAGCAGTTGCAGTGTTGTTCTGAGCGCCAGGACGAGCGATCTTGTAGACAGTTCTAACAACTTCTCTGTTGATCTCAGCGAGAACTTCAGTAGAAAGGATGTTAGCGAGTTCGCTCTCAGCGTCCAAACCATGAACTGCCTTGAGGTCTTGTGCCAGTTCCAAACTGTACTCAGCTTTGAGGGCTCTGGACTTAGCAGTCACAGTAACCTTCTCAATGCTGAAGTTCATTTCAGCGAACTGGTTACCAGAAGCGTCACCCAGTGCTTCTGCCTCAGCAGTAGGCATACCATCAGAGGTATTGTAGGTGCCACTATCGTTGAGCAGACCAGGGTTGGAACCTGCCTGAGCAGTTCTTCCAAGGTCGCTTGCTGCGTTCTCTGCGGAGAACTCGGTGTCTGCTTCGTTGAAGAATGCTTCAGTACCAGCAGTTCTGTTTGTACCGTATCTGGATCTCATTGCGAAGATCAGTCCAGTAGGACCAGTCATCGGTTGAACGCCAGCGATGTCATAAGCAATAAGCTTAGGCATGCTACGTCTGATCAAGGAGATCAGTACAGGGTCGAAACCTGCAACAGGACCAGTAGCGGTAGAAGAACCACTGAAACCAGCGGTACCAGCAGACATTGTAGGTGCGGCTTCACTCAGCACACCTGCTTCCTCTTTGAGGAATTTTTCTTGGTTTTCAAGCAGGATGGAGGTGACAGCCTTTCTATACTTGTCGGAGATGTTATCAATCTCGGAGTGTTCCAGAATAGGTGCCCACTTTTCCTGCAAAGATTCGGAATTGAACATTGCTTTTTAACCTATTATTAGTGGTAAAGTGAACTAAAATTACGATCTAAAATCATTTAGACCAGCGAGAGAGTGCTTGAACGTAATGGGACATAGTGTCACCAACGTCTTGGTTCTCTACTTTCACGTCCTCAGTCAACTCACTAGGAGTAACCTCGGGTTTTGTGGAGAAATACGACTCACGTAGAGTTGTTACTTTCTCGCGGTAGGATGTTTCATCTTCAAACTCAACTGCCTCAGCAAGACTTGCCAACTTCTCTTTCTGAGTAAGTGACAGACCTTCTGAAACTTCGCTCACAATCCCATTCTTGGTATATGCGCCAACCTCTCTTACAAGAGCGACGTTCTCCTCGATTTGATCGTTGAGTTTTTTCTCCATAATATCGAGTTGTTCGGTCATTTCGTCAACCAAATCAACTTTCTCGTCGGGAAGTTCTACGAAATTCTCAACGAAAACTTGCTTGAGACCTTCCATAACGGATTCTGCCATCTCGGTCTTAATACCGTGCTCGATAGCGATCTCGTTCTTGTTAACCCACTGGTCTACAGCGTAGCTAAGGTATTCATCTACCTTCTCAGCGAGTTCACCTTTTACGGTCTCAATTTCTTCTTCCAGAACTTTGGAATACTCTTCATGCATTACCTTAAGTTCTTCATTCAAGCGAGTAACAACCGCTGCTTCAAAAATGGTTGCTGCTTTCTCTTTGAATTCTTCGGAAAGATCTTCACCCTCAGTAAGTGCTGCAACGTCAGCAGAAAGATCGACCTCGATTACGGTCTCTTCTTCTGATTGCTCTTCTGTTTCGGCAATTACTTCACCCTCGGGTTCGTGGGATGCTTGTACATCACCCTTCGTGCTGAACTCAGCTTTCTGACCTGAAGCGGCAGAAGGTTTGGTGGAAGGGGGTGTCGCGGATTTACCGACGATCTTGTACTTGTTAGACTCATCGTCGGGCTTGCTGTTCTGAGGTGTAGGACCACCCAGATCAGTCACGCCAGCAAGACCACTGCCATCATTCTCCAGTTTCCCTTGGGGATCAGCAGGTTTTGCGCCAGCGGTTACGCTCGATTCGTCCAAAGTTGTTTCAATCTCTTTTGACATTGTAGTCTCCTGACAATTTCTACGAATTTGCTATAGTTATTTATGATTACAGATTTTTCAAGAACTGGTTAAAGGCAAATAACTTGCGCTCTTCCAGTTGTTGATGCGCTGCGTTGTCGATTTGGTGCTTAATTCTCTCAAGTTTTTGCTCAGAGATAAGACCATTTTCCCAAACCCACTCTCTTCCTTCCATGATTCCGTTAACGAAAGCAT
>CEVZ01074169.1_pt1 | contig 10161 bp, 10 predicted proteins | sample 361371 | NCBI WGS metagenome assembly CEVZ01 (sample SAMEA2620217, study PRJEB7988) | marine metagenome | isolation source: saline water (ENVO:00002010), including
GGTATTGATATGTATGGTCAAGTTCCGCCTAGAGCAACAGGTATCCTCATGGGTTTAACTGCTACACTAAATCCGTTCCTCTTTTACCCGTCATTTCAACAACTAGCGACTCTTACGCTTGAAGAAAAGGTTAAAGCACTGAGCAATCCTGAGATGAAAGAAAAGATTTTGTCAGAAGAGCCTGTTTCTATTAATCCTCTAGTTGATGAGATTGTAACTTCCTATAACAAAATGTTCAGACTAGGAGACCCTGCTAATTATGAACCTGATCCTGAAGATTCATTCCTTTCGGAGGCAAAAAGAGAAGGTAAATCTCCTCAAGAAGTTGCTTACGACATGATGCTTGAAAAGGATGGAAGAGCTCTTATTTATCATCCTCTTTTTAATTATCAACCTGGAGATCTCAGTTTTGTAGAAAAAATGTTAAAGCATCCATTTACTATTTCTGGTTTAGGTGATGCTGGTGCGCATTGTGGAGCAATTAGTGATGCAAGCTTCCCTACAACTTTAATTCAACACTGGTCAAGAGACAGAGAAAGAGGATCTAAGATTCCTCTAGAAACTACAATAAAAATGCAAACTTCTGAGACCGCACAGCTTCTCGGTATTGACGATAGGGGTATTCTTGAAGAAGGATTTAAGGCCGATATTAATGTTATTGATTATGATAATTTGACCTTGCATGAGCCAGAAATTATTAATGACCTTCCGGCCGGTGGAAGAAGATTAGTTCAGAAAGCATCTGGTTATGAGTACACAATTGTTTCTGGAGAAGTTGCCTTTAGAAATGGAGAGCCGACTGGAGCTTTAAATGGAAAGCTTATCAGGAACCTGCATTAAGTGAATTCACATATTCTCGATCTTCATGGAATTAGGCACCATGAAGTTGATTTGATGGTAGAAAATTTTATATATCTAAATCAAGAAGAGATGCCCTTAACAATAATTTGTGGCAACAGTAGTAAGATGATTTCAATTGTAAAAGAAGTTCTTGAAAGGTCTCATTCAGAATATAGAGAAGGTCAAGGTAGTGAATACGGCCAAATTAAGGTATTTAAACTATAACTATTCATGAATATAGAACAGATTGGTCCGGTTGGAGCAGAAATAACTGATATAGACTTAAGTATTACTGATAGAATTCCTGCAGAGGCTATTAAAGAAGCTTTTTTGAAGTATTCAGTTTTGGTTTTTAAAAATCAGGAGTTATCTCCAAAAGATTTAAGAAATGTTTCATTAGTTTGGGGAGAGCCTTTAATTCATCCTGTATTTAAAGGAATGGAGGATTATCCTGAGATCATTAAAATTAAGAATCTAGGAGAAAAATACCACACAAATGCACATTGGCATTCTGACGTTACCTTTGAAGAGGAACCGCCAAATGCAACTTTGCTTTATTCAATTGAGATTCCTGATACAGGCGGAGACACTTTATTTTCTAATCAATACTTAGCGTACGAGGATTTATCTGAAAGTTATAAAGAATATTTGGATAATAAAGTAGCCATCCATAGCAATTTGGGTGTTTTAATTCTAGCTGGAGGAGAGGCTAAAGATGCTAAGGAAGTAGAACACCCCATTTTTAGAACTCACCCAGAAACTGGAAGAAAAGCTCTTTATGTTACTGAAGCCTTTGTTAAGCAAATAAAAGATGTAGAATCTGAAATTTCTCAAGAGACTTTAAGTAAACTATACAAACATTCTTCGGATAAAAATTATGTTTATAGACATAAATGGACTAAGGGAGATTTAGTAGTGTGGGATAATAGATGTGTTCTCCATTATGCTGAACATGGATATGGAGACCAAAATAGAACTATGCATAGGATTACAACTGCAGGGAGCAAACCATTTTGACTAAGAAAATTACAATTAAAAATTGCCAAGTTATTAATGAAGGAGAAATATTTGAGTCTGACTTACTCATAGAAGACGGAAGGATTTCCAAAATTGATTCTTCTATAGAAACTCAAGGTGATGTCATTGACGCTAAGGGTTTATATTTAATGCCTGGCGTTATAGATGACCAAGTTCATTTTAGAGAACCTGGATTAACCGAAAGGGGAAGTATAAAGACTGAATCTTTATCAGCTATTGCGGGAGGGACTACTTCATTTATGGATATGCCAAATGTTTTACCTCCAACACTAAGTTTAGATCTGTGGAGAGAAAAAATATCAATCGCCGAGCAAAACGCTTCTGCTAATTTTTCTTTTTATATGGGCACTTCCAATACAAATATAGATGAAATCAAGGCGATTGACCCTAAAGAGGTTTGTGGAATTAAGATTTTCATGGGAGCTTCGACTGGAAACCTACTTGTTGATAATGAAGAAAGTCTTAATAATCTTTTCAAGGAATCCCCAGTCATTATTACCACTCATTGTGAAGATACCCCTATGATAAAAGACTTAGAAGAAAAGTATCTCAATGAATTTGGACCAGAAATTCCTGTAGATATGCACGCAGATATTAGGTCTCGTGACTGTTGCTTAAAATCTTCTAAAAAGGCTATTGAGTTGGCAGAGAAACATCAAGCCAACTTACATATATTGCATATCTCAACTAAAGAAGAGATTTCATTATTTTCTAATAAACCTATCAATGAAAAATTAATAACAGCGGAAGTCTGCGTACCTCACTTGTACTTCTCGAGAGAAGACTATGAACAGAAAGGTACTTTAATTAAATGCAATCCATCCATAAAAGAAATGTCAGACAGAGAAGCATTAAGAAAAGCCCTACTTGAAGGTTATATTGATTATGTGGCGACTGATCATGCACCACACTTACTAGAAGGAAAATCAAATGACTATATGGAATGTCCTTCCGGAATGCCCAGCGTTCAACACACATTATTGGTACTTCTGGAGCTTGTCAGAGAAGGTGTTTATTCGTTAAAAGATTTACCGTATTACTTATCTCATAAAGTTGCTGATAGATTTAAAATAATAGATAGAGGTTATATTAGGGAAGGTTATTGGGCTGATTTAGTTCTGGTTGATCTTGATTCACCTCATTCTGCTTCCAGAGAAAATGTCAGTTATTTTTGCGGATGGTCTCCGTTTGAAGGAGATACTTTCAATTCAAAAGTTGTTAGCACCTTTGTAAATGGTAATTTAGTTTATAGTGAAGGTAGAATTCTAGAATCCAATCAAGGAGTACAGTTGGAGTTTGACAGGTAGTTATGACACAAGAAGTTAAGATGCATGAAAATAACAAAGGCTTTGAATGGTCTATGCCGGATGGTCCGTATGAATTTTTAAATCCTGAACAGATTAAAAGTTTTGATGAAAATGGATATACAGTAATAGAAGATGCTTTTAATCCTGAAGAAATAGAAAAGGTGTTGGAAAAAATAGACCCTTTTGAATTCAATGTAACTGAGGCTTTGAAGGGACTAGATGGTGGTAAGTTCTTTATAAGTCGTGCTGAAGAGATTACGTTTACTACTCATTTAGTGACTCAGTCTGAAGAATTAAAAGAATTCAGTAAGCATGAAGTTTTTACAGGGATCTGCAAGGACCTCATTGGAGATAATGTAAGGTTATATTGGGATCAGGCGGTGTATAAAAAACCTGGAACTAAAGATGAGTTTCCTTGGCATCAAGATAACGGTTATACGTTTATTGAACCTCAAGCTTACTTAACTTGTTGGGTGGCGTTGACAGATACTGATGAAACCAATGGTTGTCCTTGCGTCATGCCAGGTTTACATAGGAGGGGAACTTTGCACCATGAAATGACTGATATAGGTTATGAAATACCTTTAGATCCATCAGATTCTGTAGTTCTTCCTTTAAAGGCTGGAAGTATTGCTGTTTTTTCTTCTTTAACACCACATAGAACTGGCCCTAATTTAAATAAAGATATAAGGAAAGCGTACATTCTTCAGTATGCACCTGAAGGGTCTAGGAGATTAATATCACATTCACTCACTGAAGAAGTGAACGAGGAATCACGTCAATATTTTGTACTTAAAAACGGTTCTAAAGTTTAGTCTTCCATGAATCCGTTTAATCTTTCATAAGCTGTAATAAAGTCTTCCTTAAACTCTTGGACTACATCACTAGCTGAAATACTGGCATTCATTAAACCCACACCTTGTCCTACCCAGTGTGTAGCTAAGCCTTTAGCTCCATCATGTCCACCTTCAGCTAGTTTATTAACCTTTGCTAAAGCAGGTTCAGCTACCATAGGCTGTAATGGCATGGGTAGAGGATCAGGGGCTTTATCTGATTCCCAAGCTTCGGTCCAAGGCGAAACTAATTGTCTAGAATGTTTTCCAGTTCTGCTTCTGGATCTAACGGTCTGACTTGAATTGGCTGCTATCATTTTTTCTTTAACTATTGGATGAATCTCTGATTCAACTGTAGTTAGCCAAACTGAGCCACACCATGCTCCTGAAGCTCCCATTGTCATAGCCGCTGCCATTTGTTTTCCCGTAACAATACCTCCAGCTGCTAAAATAGGCACGTCACCATAAGGTTGTATAGCTTCATAAACTTCTGGTATAAGCACCATAGTTGATACACTTCCACAATGACCTCCTGCTTCGGTTCCTGAAACCACCAGAATATCTACGCCAGCCTCCACTTGATTTATAGCATGTTGTGCTGTTCCCAATAAGGCAGCTACTTTTACATCGTTATCTTTCCCCATTTTAAGCATCCAATCTGGTGGAACACCAAGTGCATTAGCAATCAGTTTTATAGGATGATTAAAAGCAACATCTAGAAGTGCTTTAGCTCCGCCTGATTGTGTATTAGCAGCAAAACCTGATCCGCCAGTATCTATAGTTCTTAGTTCAGGGGAAGGGATGTCATGGTTTTCTAATACGTCTGCTCTAAAATCAGCATATTCTTGAGGAATCATTCCTACTAATTTTTCCGCATCAAATTTCTCATCTTTACCAACCATTTTGTTGGGTATTAGGACGTCAACTCCATATGGCTTACCGTCTATATGCTCATCTATCCATTTCAATTCTTGTTCTAGTTGCTCAGGTGACATTCCCACAGCTCCAAGAACTCCACACCCTCCAGCTTTTGAAACTGCAACCACAACGTCCCTGCAGTGAGTAAAAGCCACTAGAGGAAATTCTATATCCAACATTTCACATATTTTTGAATTCATTTTTAAACCTCTTTGTTAATTATCAATAAATTGATTGTAAGTAATTAGCTAAAATAATTTGGCCAATAACTACCACACCAATGATTATTGCGAATAGAGCCATGTATTTATAGGTCTTTTTATCTTCTTCCATTTAATTACTCCCTTTAAAAAGGTTATTATTCTTTATTATTGTATGAATCGTCAAAGAAAATTATCTAAAAATGCGTGGAAGTGGGCCTTTTATGATTGGGCTAATTCTGGGTTTGCAACTACTGTCATGGCAGGTTTTTTCCCTATCTTTTTTAAATCCTTTTGGGCAGGTGATTTAGATGCTGCTGAAAGTACATTTGTTATAGGTTCTATAAATTCTCTAATTGGCTTATTGATAGCTATAAGTGCTCCAATACTAGGAGCTATCGCTGACGCAGGAAAGACAAAAAAGAAATTCTTATTTATTTTTGCCTCTCTAGGGATATTAGCTACAGGTTACCTATTTTTTATCCCTGAAAGTTCGTGGAAATTAGCCGTGGCGTTTTATGGTTTAGGTGTAATAGGGTTTTCAGGAGGTAATATTTTTTATGACGCTTTAATAGTTTCAGTTTCTTCTCCAGATGAAAGAAACAGGACTTCTTCACTAGGATTCTCTTTAGGTTATTTAGGCGGAGGTCTTTTATTTTTGATCAATGTATTGATGTACTTATACCCTCAGTGGTTTGGACTTTCAGGTCCTGCTGACGCTGTGCTTTGGTCATTTATGAGTGTAGCGATTTGGTGGTTTATCTTTTCTTTGCCATTACTTTTACATGTAAAAGAAAAGGACGATTTACTAAATACGAATAAAAATAATGTCGTTACTGCTGCATTTACTAACCTACTAAATACAGCTAAATCAGTTAGAAACTACAAGAAGGTAGTAATCTTTCTATTGGCCTATTTCTTGTATATGGATGGTGTAGACACAATTATTAGGATGGCAACTTCTTATGGATCTGATATCGGGTTATCTGCTTCTTCTATGATAAGCGCACTGTTATTAACTCAGTTTGTCGGTTTTCCTGCCACTTTAATATTTGGCTTTTATGCAGATAAGTTTGGCTATAAAGAGTCACTTACATTTGCCATTGTTGTTTATATTTGTGTGGTTTTATTTAGCTCTCAAATGGACACAGCTACTGAATTTTTTATAGTTGCTGGAATAATAGGTCTAGTACAGGGAGGGGTTCAGGCGATTAGCAGATCCTATTTTAGTAATTTAATTCCACAAGATAAAGCAGCAGAGTTTTTTGGTTTTTATAATTTTATAGGTAAATCTTCAGTATTTTTAGGACCATTTATGGTTTCTGGTATTGCTTTATTAACTGGAAGCCCAAGCATTGGCATTTTAAGTTTATTGATTTTGTTTATTCCAGGTTTAATCCTTCTTTGGAAAGTCCCTGATAACTAAAATAAACCTCTTTCTAGCAATGCCTCTTTTAAGACAGTTGGCTTGTCTGTCATCAAGCCATCTACGCCTAAATCTATCAATCTAAACATTTCTTTAGTTTCATCAATAGTCCATACATGGATTAATTTATTAAGGTTATGAATTTTCGTAATAAACCTTTCTGTAACAATCGGTATTCCAAATTGTGACACAGGAACTTGAGCACATAACCCTGGAGATATTTTTTGGTTTAAGCCAAAAGAGCTTATGAGCAATCTAACTATTTCAGCTTGGCCCATAGATGAACACAAACCCACGCCAGATATTTTTCTGATACGACTTAATCTATTAGAAGAAAAGGCTGCAAGACATACTCTATCCAAGGCATTATGCTCTTTAACTATCTTAATTGTCTCATCTACCGCTGAATCAACTTTTATATCTATATTAAATCGAAGACTTGGAAAAGAGGAGAGGGTCTCTTCAAGCGAAGGAATTTTTCCTCCATTAATTAGATTTATTTCTTTAATTTCTTTAAAAGTTAGTTCACTAACTTTTTTATTAATTCCTGCTACTCTCTTTAGATCGCTATCATGAAATATTACAACTTTACCGTCAGCAGTAGATTGGACGTCTGTTTCCATAAAAACAAAACCTAAGTCTGAAGAGTATTGGAAAGCCTCTAGTGTGTTTTCTGTCTTTTCTTCGTCTCCACCTCTATGGACAAAAGCGTAAAAGTTATAACCTTCAAAAAATGGATGCATATCAAGAAGTAAAATAACACTATCTCAAGTGTTTTCAATTAGTTATTCTTATTTGTTATGGAGTCATTATTAATAACAACAGTTGTTTTATTATTGGTTTTATACCTACCGTATTTCTTTAAGACGGTCGGACTAAAAAAAATTAAAAGATCTGATATACCCGAAGAAGGTGATTGGGCCAAACTATCAGACGGTAATATTTTTTACAGATGGTTTCATCCTAAGAAAGAAGATTCAAACGGAGAATCCATTGTATTAGTTCATGGCTTTTCTACTCCTAGTTTTGTTTGGGGAGGTTTAATTGATAATTTCTGCAATGCAGGCTTCAAAGTTCTTGTTTATGATCATTTTGGAAGAGGTTTTTCTGAAAGGCCAAGCACTAATTACGATAAAGAATTATATGTAAGGTCTTTAAAAGAATTAATTGACGATCAGGAAATAGAAAGCAAGGTGCACTTAATCGGTTACTCTATGGGTGGGCCTATAGTTGGCTATTTTGCAGAAAAATATCCCAAACTAACAAAATCAATGTCTTTAATTGCCCCTGCAGGTTTTCAACAGGCAATGTCTGGTGTTAATAGTTGGACCATTAAACCGATAATAGGAGAATGGTTTTGGCATGTTTTTAATAACAGAATTTATGGAGTGGGCAGGATGTCAGAGACTTCCTATAGCGATGACCCTTTATCAATAAATGAAAAAGAATTTTTAGAGAACTTCAATAAACAGTTATTGTTCAAAGGTTTTACGGAATCATTGCTTTCAACGGTTAGACACTTTAATTTATTAGATTGTAGAAGAATGTACAAAGATGTAGGAAACTTAAACATTCCTACTTTTGTTGCCTGGGGAAAAATTGATGGAATTGTTCCTTATAATTCGAGTAAGAACCTAAAAGAATGTATACCTCACTCGGAATTATTAACAATAGAAGAAGGAACTCACGATATTACGTATAGACAACCTACAGAGGTAGGAAGCGCAATCATTAACTTTCTCATAAAGAATATTTAATGGATTTTAGAGATATAAGTCCTTATACAGATAAAGAGGTTAGCTACCAAATTGATAACCTTATCAGCAATAAATTATTTTTTAAGACATTAGCTCATTTCTTGTATCCTTCTTCTTCAAAGATCTTTTCTGGATTAATTGAGATATTTATTAAGAGTAAATTCAAAACGTCTTTTCAATCTGCAAAAAGCATTAAAGAGTTCCAATCAAGTTTGGCACCATACGTAGAAGAAATGATAAACCGTACCACTGACGGCTTTACTTTTTCTGGAGAAGAGAATCTTTCTACCGACCCATCTATTTATATTGGAAACCATAGAGATATTGCTTTAGATGCAGCCTTTTTAAATTTTCTTCTTTATCAAGAGAATAAAGAAACTGTAAGAATTGCTATCGGTGATAATCTCCTTGATGGGAATTTTGCAGAAATTTTGATGAGGTTAAATAAAAGTTTTGTAGTTCATAGAGATATACATGGAATTAAAGAGACTTTAAAGAGATTAACTAAATTATCTAAATATATTGATCATTCATTATTTAAAGATAAGGAAAGCATTTGGATAGCGCAGAAAGAAGGAAGAGCGAATGATGGAAATGATTTTAGTGACGTGGCTATTCTTAAAATGCTTTATCTATGTAAAAGAAAAGAATTAAGTTTTTCCGAATGGGTAAAGACAACAAATATCATACCTATATCAATCTCATATGAATATGATCCTCTGGATATAATTAAAGCAACGGGGTGGGATCATCATGAAACAATGACTTTAGAAGAAATTAATAAAAGTGATTTAGAGGAATTAGCTAAAGGTTTATTTGGAAATAAAGGAAGAGTACATTTACATATTTGTGAACCTATAGATTTTGAAGGGGACGTTGTTGAAGAACTTTCTACAAAGATTGAACAAGATATATTGACTAACTATAAAATCTGGCCGACCTCCCATATTGCTGCAAAAGCATTATCCTTCACAGACCCCACCTTTAATTACTTTGATGAGAGTCAAATAGATTCTGATCAAGAAAATAAATTCCTTAAGCGCTTTGATGGAATTGAAGAAAGAGTAAGAAATGAATGTTTAGAGACATACGTTAGGCCGATGTTTAATAAGAAAAAGGTCAGAGGGGAGCTCTGACCTTTTATTTAGCATCCTAAATGGGGGTAAAAGATGCTTTCTTAACGGGGAGTTAAGTCCTTTTAAATTGAGTTAAGTCCATTTACATTGAGAAAGTAATAACGAAAGTATCTTCATCTACAAGACCGCTAGAGTCTTCAGCACTAAAATCATTCCAAGATAGTGAAACACTAAGACCAGCAAAGCTGACTGGTAGATCATAGCTTAAGATTGTGTATTCACCGTATTCGTCATAGTCTCCGTAAGTTACTCCGAGTCCAGTATCACCTAATGCAACAGAGAACTCCGTATTATCTGGCGCACTATCTTGACCTGATGAGAATGTTAAACCGAAGTAGCTGTATCCGAGCCCAAGATAAATCTCTTCAAAATCAAGTGAATCTTCACCAGGATAAGTAAATGCAAGATAGCCTACGTCATAGCTTAGTCCAGCTTCAGTTTCACCTGCATAACCGGCATACCAATCTAGTTCTAGGGCAGCTCCATCGCCAAATTCGACATTAGAAGCCCAAGTTCCAAAATAAAGACCATTTTCACCAGCAATATCAAAGCCACCCGATATAGCGGGTTCTTCAGAGGTTTGAGTCATACCTCTCCAAACATAATCACTAGACATAGCAACATTACTTTCAAACTCTGCTGCTTGAAGGGTTGCAACACTTGAAAGTAAAGCAAGAAACCCAATTTTTATAAATTTATTCATTTG
>CEVZ01080787.1_pt1 | contig 10152 bp, 9 predicted proteins | sample 361371 | NCBI WGS metagenome assembly CEVZ01 (sample SAMEA2620217, study PRJEB7988) | marine metagenome | isolation source: saline water (ENVO:00002010), including
GTACAGATATTGGATTCGATTGTTGTATCAAGGTTGACAAGTATGATTTCTACCCCTCGATGCTCACCGTGCCGCATTAGGTCAGCTTTTACACTGTTTGCAGCATCTAGGCATTTTTCTTCAGCATCTTCAGTTCCGTTCAAGTTATCGAATCGGTGCTGAATTGATGTTTCCCAGACATCACTGACCTCCTCTGCTGTTTGGAGCACAGCATCGTCGGAAGCATCGTAAGGCTCTCCCATCCCGACGACTTTCACACTGTAAATTGCCATCGATAATAGTGCAAGAAGGAGGACCACACCAGTGGCAAGGAGCATCTGTGCATCTTCATCGGATATGGACCTCCTCATCATGATCCCCCTCCAATGTGCCAAACCTGTACCCCTATGGTCCACAGATGTCCATCCACGTGTTTCAGATGCATTACTGACAAGCTTTGAGTTGGAGGGATTTCGGCTGCTCCACTCCGTTTCATAGTCCCGGAGTCCACGGCCAACCAACAGTTTCCTGCTATAGTTTCAGGCAATTGTTCGAGTATCAGATTACAAGCTTCATCACGGCGATCTGCTTCAAGGTGACTTTCAAGCATGGACAATCCATCATCATCCACTATTGCAGCGGAAAGTAGGTGTGCATCTTCAGCGGCAAGACGTAGAGAGGCATCTGATGCAATTGCATTCGTATCCGGTACCTGGAGTTGGATAACAAAGGCTGCAGCGAGGAAGAATAACCAGAATAGTGTAATCATCTCAATCATGTGGACTTGGGCGGAATTTTCCTGAAACGAATGTTTCATTCAATCACCCAGGAGCAGTCCTACCAATCGAGTGTACGAGTCCTTCCGCCATCGGTACTCCAATGAGATCAGGGGTAAAGGCGACGAAGTTGAATGCTAATAGGGCGAGAATTAGCATGAATCCGGAATGTTTCATTCCATTCGATAATCGACCAGTTGCCATTAGCCCTGCCATTGCACCATTACCTACTGCTTGTGCCGAAACTCCGTAGAAGAACACAACAAGGAAGAATAGTGGATCTACTGCATTGATTTGCATGTTTCCGATACTCTCTGATTCGCCTCCACTGTTGGATGAGGCAATTGCAGGGATAAACACCTTTGACAAAACGACGATAACGCCCATGAATACAAGATATGATACCCATATGACGGAAATATACGATGCGATTGCGCGCACACGTTCACCTTCAAGGAATTTAATTTCTCGAGAATCGTTGGCAGCAGTAACTAGAATGTCGGAGATTTTTCCGCCGGCCTTGTTTGCTTCATCAACTAGAGATACGGCTCTGTGGACTAGAGGTGTGTTGACTCGGCCTGCGAACAGTTTCATTACGTCACCAAAGGGGATACCCCAAGATAACTGATCCGACATTTTTTGGATGTCATCGTTTAGTGCTCCGTATTCAGAACGAGCAAGCGTACGAACTGAGACCACCATGGAGAGCCCCCCCTTCCAATATTCTGCGAGGTCACGTAGGAAATCGGGGAACTTATCCTCGATTGCTTTGATCTTTCGAGCCTGTGCATCTTTGTAGATTGAGGGAGGGAATACTGCAATCAAAAGTCCAATTCCAAAGAAGTTCACGAAGATAGTCGGATGAGTCTTGAACGGCCCGAGTTCAACTTCTGGTCCGATCCATAGTGATTTGTTGTTCATGTTATCCGGAATCCCATCGTATGCGTCCACTGATACAGTGAATTCAAAGGTTCTGAGAGTAGGTTGTCCCGGTTCAATCTCAACCCACACTTCGTATCGCTTGTTGGCTTCTACAGGGACATTCTGAAGGCCACAATCGTTTGAGTTTGCAACAACCTGTGTACTATCTTGTACGCTTGTTGTCATGTCATAATACCGTTCAACGATGGAGAGTGTGAATACACCATTGTTGTCTGCTTCAGAAGTACATTCGATATTGGCAAATTGTTGAGGATGCGGCATAGTTCCAAGCCGCTGTTTGTCAATACCAGGAACTTCGAAGAATCCCGCACCACCAGGTGACCCTACCTTTGACCATTCCTCGGTCCAAGTCTCTGTGCTAGCAGATTCTTGAGTAAGGAAGCAAGATTCGTTATCTGAGTAGGTTGGTGGTACAGGACTATTCGGATTAAAGGAGTCAGGGCAAGCCATATTGAGGAACATAGGCATCTGATTTATTGGTTTGAATACGAGATCAGCATTGGTAATCCAGAATCCCATACAACCTACACCGAGCATCATACAGACAGAGAGGATGATGGTGAAGTTGGTCTGGGTACGGTCGTCCTTTGGGAGTTCCAACCTTACCTTGATCTTCTTCTTCTTACGGTTCTTTCTCGCCACCGCACATCCCTCCTATTCACATCTCCTGTTCTTGTGACATCAGCCACACGAAGAGGGAATACGCAACGTGGATCATTGGCAGAAGCCCCATTACGATACCATAGACCATATTTTCAGAAATCTGAGAGCCTGCGCCAGACACCCAGAACATAATGACAAGCATGACAATAAGGAAGAGAGGCATTGCGACTGCGACAACAATGTATGTCTCAGCGAACATTGCAAGGGTCTCTAGGAACTGTGTTAGCCGTATGCGGTTCTCACGCATGTAGTGCTCTGCACGGTTGAGGAAGTATAGCTTGAGATTTCCTCCAGAGGATAGGGTACCTACCATACCTTGGAAGAATTCTGTTACCCAAGTAGAGGCGGCCCGATCAACGGCGAGTTTGACTGCGGTGATGATATCATATCCAAACAAGGTCATGTCACGGTAAATCATTGAGGAGTCGTAAGCAATGTCGCCGTAGATGTCACCGTTCTTCGCAAGTGATCTGAAAATCTTCACAGGGGTTGCATTTGCTGCGGACATCGCTGCTGTGTAGGATGAAGCATAGGGTAGAAATTTCTCGAGTCGTTCAGCACGTGCAGCGCGTTTACGTTCGGCCTCGCCGCCAAAGTAGCGATTGGACATAACAGGAACGATAAGGCCGAGAAGACCTACAACCAGAACTTTCCACAGTAGAGGAAAGGTCTGTGTAGCGTAATGCGGGCAACCGTTCCCTGGAAGAGATGGGTTGAGATCGTTCTTGTGCCAGAACTCCCAATCTTGACACGGCATGATTGTTGCCGCATCCTGAATAGATTCGTAGATAGCAATCAATCCAGCACTTGGGAGGAATACGAAGGTGAGGAGCGCGCCACATCCGAACATGACAGCGATTGTACTCATCAATTGAGTCGATTTGTAAACCTCTGGCATGACTCTGATATCTGCTTGAACGAGTAATTTAGTGAGGTCGCCATCTCCTCTGGCGCGATCACGGTACATTCGTCCAAAGAAGGCAGTGGAGAATTTCTGCCATGGCGTAAGGGTCATGCCTTCGAAATCGTAGACCTTTTCCCTCGATTTCCGTTTCTTAGCCATCCCTCTTCCCTCCGGGTTCAACGAAGGCCATCGACGCGGGCGAGGATCTCCTCAGGCCTGACGTAGAACTCCGTGATGATCTGTGCGACCTGATCCGACTTTCGGATATCGTTGAGCACCATCCAGTCGAGGATGCGCTTACGGGTCCGGAGTTCATTCCTCATCCGCTCTTGGCTGAAATTAATCTTGACCATGATCTTCTCAAGGACGTACGACTTACCACTGAAGTCGAAATCATCCCTCGATGGGTCCCACTTGAACACTTCATTGGTGATGATTTCTTGGCTATGAGGGTCTACGCCGACGATTTCTACAATCTGCTTGGTTCGACGTACACGACGCCCGTTAATCCTCGTCTGAATTTGAATGGATATTGCTTCAAGTGCAGGTAGAAGAACACGCGGGATATCGATTGGCTTGTTTTCCAAACGGTGGACAAGAGAGGCAGCAGAATCAGCGTGAACAGTAGAGTAAGAACAGTGTCCTGTGGCCATCGCTTGGAATAGAACATAGGCCTCAGAACCACGGATTTCACCCACAATGATGTATTCTGGCCTCTCACGGAGAGCTGCCTTTAGGAGTTCGAACTCTGTAATTTCCCCTTCTGAGGATTCACCTCCAAATCCTTGACGAGTAAGACCTGGAATCCAGTTTGGTTGAGGGATATTCACTTCACGCGTGGATTCGATACTGACAATTTTCATTTGCCATGGAATGAAGAGACACATCGCGTTCAAGGTCGTAGTTTTTCCAGAGGCGGTACCACCGACGAATAGCATTGAAACACCCTGCTGAAAAGCAATCCATAGGTAGGCAACCATCAGGCTGGTCATAGTTCGGAATGCCACGATATCGCACGGGCTGAACGGGTCTTCGCGGAATCGACGAATACAGAATGCAGAACCACGAGTCGATACTTCACGACCGAGTTTCATGACAATCCTAGACCCATCCATTAGCGTCGCGTCGAGTAGAGGTTCTGCCACAGAGATGTGCTTACCACAACGTTGAGCGAGCTTAATCACATATGCTTCTAACTCATCATCTGTTGGCCATGCAATAGTTGTCTCAACAGACTCAAATTTCCTATGATATGCGAAGATAGGTACATTTGTACCATCTAGAGAGATATCCTCCACATTAGCATCATTCATCAGAACGTCCATTCGGCCATAACCAATTAGATCACGTCGTATGTAATAGAAGATCTTCGATCGCGACTTTTTGCTAATCTTCATCCGATAGGATTTGATAATCTGGTCCATTGCTGCACGGAGGTATGCGACGGGATCAGCATCAATTTCCTCTATGTCTGCATTGAGTGCTTGAACGAAGATATCCATAATCTGGTCTTTCTGTTCTGTCTCTTTCTTGTTTAGAGGTGGTTCAATCACTTGGTAGAGCACGTTCAATGTACGCAGGTCACGGACAATACGTGCAAAGGAATGCGGCGGAGACACTGGATATTTGTCCAATTCTTCGAACTGGTTCTGTTGCTTCTGGCGCTTTTTTCCTTGGCTGCCCCGTCCTCTCCGCGCCATGGTGTCACCTCAGTGCATACGGAATACGTATGAGGATTGGCATAACCTTTGGCCTTCAACACCCCTCGCCGAGGCCTTCCAAGAGGACTTTCACCTCTTCCCGGAAAGAATTGATGTCATACTCATTCTGGATTCGATGTTTCGCCTCACTGATTAGCGCTTCAACACCCCAACCCCTCTCTCTTGTATCGCGTGTAGTTGTTCCTCCATCATCTGATCGACCTCGCCCCCTCAATCGAGAGTTTCTCGTATCCTCAGACGCGATAATCGCGAGAATATCCGGTTCCTCTCCCATTAGTTCAACCAGGGCTTCTTTCTCGGGTGTGCTTCGCATCCCGTCGATGATAACTAGTGGATGTTTGTTGATTGCATTACGGATTTCAGGCCATAATCGCCTCAGAACTATGTCGTCCCCGAATTCTTTGCGAAGATCGACTGCTACCTCACCAATGTTGTCTCCATTGGGTTCAAGACCTCGTTTCGCAGTCTCTGCTCTGATTACATCTCCCATCGTGATTACAGGAATCCCCATCATTACGGCAATTTCGGAGGCCACACTCTTCCCTGAGCCGGGAAGTCCTGTTAGCACGAGGATTCTTGACATGAGGGGCATTCTCCATTCATTGCTCATCAATACACCGTGTTTTTAGTTCTCAAACGGTGCACTCCTCCACTTCCGATCGATTAGGCGTAGGAATAGGAAGGAGAATGAGAGAAGAATAGCACAGATGCCCATGATATAGGTCATGTCGGTAGATTGGCGATCTTCTAAAACGAGTGCCTGTGCTTCTGCGTCAAGGCCGGAAGATGAGACCTGCATGCCCCAGTTTTCCAATAATGTGGTATCACCTTGTGTCCATGACAGAAGGAAGAGGCCAACGAGAGGGAACGCAGTTGCCATCCAGAAGCGTGCCATGATGCCGCTGTCAAAGATTGCTTTGTTCGGGCGTAGCCCCATTAGCCAAGCAGAGAGTGAGACGATGTAGATTGAGTTGGCAAGCATTACTACCATTGAGGACAGCATCACATCCCATTGATCCAGCATCCACGCCATAAGGAGTATGAATAGGACTCCTATCCAACTGGTTAGTAGAAAGTAGGTCCAAATTTTTGCTCGCAGCAGCTCAGGTACCGATACAGGCATTGTGTTGAGGTGATCCGGTGCATCGATAGCATTGAGCCAGGAGTAGAAATTGAATCCAAAGAAGCCGATGAACGGAGCATAGGATAGAAGATTGAACGGGATTGGGAATGCAGCAAACTCCGCTCCCCATGCCATAAGGAGGAGGAAAAGAAGGGGTACAGCGAAGGATCCAAGCATCTTGAATAGTGTCCCTGATCGAAGGACATCGACAATTTCCTTGGCGATAAGAATCCTCATGCGACTGTCAGATTTTAGCCCAAGTTTCCCAAGTCGTTCATACATTGGAAGAAACAGGTCATCTCTTCCAGAAATTCTGACTTCAAAATCTTCAGGCAGTAGGCCAGCAGCAATCCATGCAATGAGGCTGCAAATCAGGAATCCAAGAGGCGTCCACCAGAAAATAGCGGTAGCATGGGCGTAGAGTCCGATGATTACACGATCAATTGGCATGACGTCGATATAGACGCCGACTCCAAGAATTGCTGCAATAATTGGGATGCCGAATGTGAAGGGTTGACCTCGTGACATCAAGGTTGAACCGAAGAAGGATAGAGCGATTCCTTGTGCCATTGTGAGTGATACACACAACAGAAATGGTAGGAGGGATGACCACAGTAGTGGCGTCGATATCCCAAGAAAAGATTGTGATAGGATTCCCAAACCCATTCCAATCGTTACTGGTGTTAGAATCAGCACGATGTAGAATGCAACTTCTTTGATGTAATATGCTAGATACGTGGTCTGTAGGTCAATAGGCTGCATGGCCGGAGATGCAAGAAGAAAATTCTTCCCCCCTCCCCTTTGAGATACAATAGATTGACCGAGGAAGGCGAAACTTCCCATTCCCATTGAGAATAGGAATACCATGAGATGTATCCCCTGTCTCAACTCATCGAAGGTGAAGGTTTCCCGAGCGATTTCATCGGCATTAGCACCTACGACTCCATCTCCAGTTAGAAACCGAAGTCCAATGGTGACTGCCATTGCAACAACGGCAAGAAGTGCGGGGAAAAGGAGGATACGTCGACTTTTGGCGAAATCAACATTCTGCCGCCATTCTTCTTTGAACATCATTCGGAAAGTGATTGGGAAGGCATCGAGAAAATATGCTTCATCCCGACGGACAGACACGGTTTTCACTCCTCTTCGCTTAAGCCATCGGATTCTGCTTCAATTTCCTCAATAGAGCGCCCCACAAGTCGTATGAAAATGTCCTCTAAGGTTTCTTCTTCGGCCTCCCTGAGATCAGAGAGCCGACCCGCTGCGAGAACTCGTCCATGATCGATGACTGCTACCCGAGTACAGAGTCGTTCAGCGATTTCAAGGATATGGGAGCAGAGGAAAATAGTACCTCCATTAGCCACGTGTTCGAGTAGGAGTTCCCGACATTTCCTCTGATAGATGGGGTCGAGATTTACGAAGGGCTCATCCAAAAAAAGTAGTCGAGGCTCATGTATGAAAGCCGATGCTAGCATGACCTTTTGTCGTTGACCCTTGCTCAAATCTTTGCAAAGCGTAGTTCGTTTATCGGTCATACCAAACCAATCAAGCCAGTAGGCCACTTTTTCGGAAAGGTCATCGACACGTCTGAGTCGTGCCACAAATTCAAGAAATTCAGCCGCTGTGAGGTAGGAAGGGGGGGATTCAGATTCAGGAACGATCCCAATGTTTGCTTTGACTAGACGTGGTTTGTTTGCGACATCGATGCCCAGAATTTTGGCCCCTCCCTCAGTCGGCGAGAGTTGACCTGTGAGCAGTCGTATGAAAGTGGATTTCCCCGCTCCATTCGGCCCGAATACACCGAAGAACTCACCTGATTGAACCTTAACATCGAGAGGTTGGAGGGCGACAAAATCACCAAATCGCTTAGCGAGACCTTGAGCCTCAACCAGAGTTTCGGACACGGAGTCACTCTCCAGTCCACTCAGGTGTGCTACGCTCAAGGAATGCATTCACACCAATGTCCTTGTCCTTTGTATCGAAGAGATCCACGAACATATTGTGTTCCAACAATAAGCCGTCTGAGATTGGATTATCGAGGGCAGCCCTAACAGCGCGCTTGGCGACTTGAATTGTTAGAGGGGATTTCGAAGCAAGGTTCTCAGCGATATCCATGCCTTTCTCGGTAAGTGAATCAGGCTCAACCACATGGTTGACGAGTCCGATACGATGAGCTTCACTAGCATCAATCATGCCGCCTCCCATTACCATCTCCATTGCACGGCCGTAACCTACGAGCCAAGTAAGTCGCTGCGTCCCTCCTCCGCCAGGAATTAAACCGAGATTAATCTCGGGAGTGCCGAACATAGATCGTGGGGTAGCGATTCTAATGTCACAGGACACGGCTAATTCACTCCCACCGCCGAGAGCGTACCCATCGATTAGTGCAATAGTCGGTTTTGAGATATTCCAGACTGCCTCCCAGACATTATCTTCAAATTCAGGCCGAATTGTTTCACTGTCTTTGCCTTTGAAATCAGAGACATCGGCACCTGCGACGAAAGCATGTGGTTTTGGTCGTTTACCCTCAGGTGCCGGCCCTGGCTTTGCACCTTGGAAAATGATGACACGAACATGATCTGCCTCATCTGCCCAAGTAGCGAGGGTTTTGATTGCCTCTTTGACTTCGTGATTTAGAGCATTCAGTTTGTCTGGACGATTTACAGTCGCGATGATGATTACTCCTGTTCCGGAAGCGACCTCTTCAATCGTTAGTTCATCGATGTCAGGCTTCTTGACCATAAGCAGGTGGAAGCGAGTTCGATACATAGCATCATGGTTTGAACCATCTTGAATCTAAATCTTCATTCTGGAGGTGGAGGCAGGTCCATGTCGCTCGGAGGAGGGGGTAGAGGGAGCCCATTCTCACCGGGTAAAGGCGGCGGCGGAAGGCCTGCAAAATCGAGAGCAGGCTCTTCTTCAGCTGCTCGGAGACCTTCATCTAAGGGGATTCTTAGGTTGATTGCCCGCGCCTCATCGATTTGGATAAGGATTCTACCGTAAGGGTGGCCAGGCTTGGGAGATTCCGGCTCATCGATAATCTGCAGCCTGTTTCCATCTTGTTTTATCAGTTCCCGAAGTTCCTCATTTCCAGTTCGCACATGTCTAGATCGAAGGGTATCTCCTCGGATTTTCGCCAATTGGCGTCTCCTTCGTTTTTCGACTATACCTCTAATCTCATCCTGAGTAGTCCGACGAGTTTCGACCACCGTATCAATCTCGGTTTCAAGCATCGATTGAGCATCAATTTCGACGACATATTCCTGTGCTTCGACGACATCTTCGATAATAGCTTGAACCTCAACGATATCTTCTTCCTCAGAGGCTTCATCCTCTTCTGTGACGATATCAACGCCGCGGGTACGCTTGATTGGTTTCTCTGGCTCAACTGGTTCAGGTAAGTCCTCCTCACCATCATTGTCTTCGACTTGTGCTTTAGCTGTGGTTTTTCGTGATTGAGGAATCGGTTCGCCGCCTGAGAACATTAGGTAAGCAAGCAAGATGAGCAGAATACCGGCGAGAGCCATCTCGGCATCGAGTGTCAAATCAATGGCAAGTAGGCCGAGTCCACCAATGAGAAGACTCGTCCAGAGCATCAATCGGAAGAAGGATGCCATTGTTCCACCTCTTCTAAGCCACAAGGTCACGCATATTGAGTTTGGTGCTTCAATCTCTATCTTCCAGCAGAGTCACAAGTCGTTCCATTGCGTTCCCACGGTGGGAAAGCATCTTCTTCTCATCGAGGGTCATTTCCGCAAAAGTGCGTCCATCTCCATCGTCGGGGATGAATAAGGGGTCGTAACCAAATCCTCCTTTTCCTCGTATTTCTTCAGAGATATGGCCGCGGCATCGACCTTGGGCTACAATTTTCTCGGATTCAATCTGGAGCACTATTGTAGCTCTGAATTCGGCTCCACGGTTTTTGCGTCCATGCATTAATCGTAGAATTCCTTCAAGCCCAAGGCTCTCGAGAATGTGGGCCGAATATACACCTGGGAAACCAGGATGTTCATCGATGAAGAATCCGGCGTCTTCGACCATTAC
>CEVZ01160971.1_pt1 | contig 10151 bp, 11 predicted proteins | sample 361371 | NCBI WGS metagenome assembly CEVZ01 (sample SAMEA2620217, study PRJEB7988) | marine metagenome | isolation source: saline water (ENVO:00002010), including
GTGGAGCTTCTCTGATAAAAGATGGTAAAATATTATCAGCTGTTCAAGAAGAGAGATTCACAAGAATAAAACATGATAATAATTTTCCACAAAATTCAATTGATTATTGTTTAAATGAAAATAATTTAACAATTGAAGATATAGATGAGATAGTTTTCTATGAAGATCCTAAATTGAAGATGGATAGAATCTTGAAAACTTTTATATCAAATTCACCGAGAAATTTTAATTTATTTAGTAAAGCTTTTGTATCACAATACAAAAAATGGAATCAATTAAAAAAACAATTTCCCAACATAAAGTTTATTAAACATCACGAATCACATGCAGCTAGTGCATTTTATCCATCACCATTTAAAGAAGCTGTAATAGTTACATTGGATGGTGTGGGTGAGTGGGATACTGCATCAGTTAGTGTCGGTGTTGATAATAAATTGAAAATGATTCAAACTATTGAATTTCCAAACTCACTTGGTTTTTTGTATAGTGCTTTCACCTACTTTTGTGGGTTTAGAGTAAATTCAGGTGAATATAAATTGATGGGATTGGCACCATATGGTAAACCAATTTATTGTGATAAGATATTAGATAATTTAGTTGATGTTAGAGAGGATGGTTCATTTTCTTTAAATTTAAATTATTTTGGTTTTTGTGATAGTGAATATGTAATTAATGATAAATTTTCAGAATTATTTGGTGGAGAACCGAGAAAAAGTGAATCTGAAATTACACAACGAGAATGTGACATAGCTGCTTCAATACAAAAAGTTACAGAAGACATCGTATTTAAAATCTGTAAGAATGCGAAAGAAATTACAGGACAAAAAAATCTATGTCTAGCTGGTGGTGTTGCATTAAATTGTGTATCTAATGGTAAATTACAAAGGTCTGGATTATTTGACAATATATGGATTCAACCAGCAGCTGGTGATGCTGGTGGTGCACTTGGAGCAGCTTTATATATTAACTACAATAAATTAAAGGGAAAAAGAGTTGTTAAGAAAAGTGATTCAATGAGTGGTTCTTTATTAGGTCCTAAATTTACAAATAAAGAAATCAAGAAGTTTTTAGATGACAAGAAAGTAAGTTATAAATACTATTCTAATAAAAAGTTATTTGATGTAACCGCTGAACATATTGATAATGGTAATGTTATAGGTTGGTTTCAAGATAGGATGGAATTTGGTCCAAGAGCTTTAGGTAGTAGAAGTATAGTTGGAGATGCTAGAAGTTCTAAAATGCAATCTATAATGAATTTAAAGATTAAGTTTAGGGAATCATTTAGACCATTTGCACCAATAGTTTTGGATGAAGACAAAGACAAATATTTTGATTTAGATGTATCTTCACCTTATATGTTATTAGTTTCAGATGTAAATAAATCTATTACAAAAAAAGTTAAACGAAATTCTAAAAAATTAGATGTGATAAAAAAAGTAAATGAAGAAAGGTCTTCAATACCAGCAATTACACATGTAGATTATTCTGCTAGAGTTCAAACTGTAGACAAAAGACATAAATCTTTTTATGAATTACTTAAATCATTTAAGAAATTAACTGGATGTAGTGTTTTAGTTAACACAAGTTTCAATGTTAGAGGTGAACCCATAGTTCATACACCAAAAGACGCTTATAATTGTTTTATGTTAACAGATATGGATTATTTGGTGTTAGGAAATTATGTATTAGATAAAAAATCACAATCTGAATGGAGTGATGAATTGAAAACTGATTATTTAAATAAATTTGAATTGGATTAATTATGATGAAAATACTTTTAGCTATATTATATTACTTTATTTTATATCCATACTCTATATTTCTAAAAATTAGAGGAAAAACTCCTGTGGTTAATGAATATAAAACAAAAAATTCTTATTGGGTGAAGAAATACAATAAGAATAATCAAATACCGGATACAAACTATACATTATGGTAGAAATACTTTTATCTATTTTCTTAATCGAGATATCATTCAGAATTATGTATAGAATTTTGAAAGGCGGTGATTACTTTGTGTCAATGAAAGTTCCATGGAAAAAATCATATATAAAAAGTCATCCTTATTTAAGTTTCAGTTACAAAGAAAATTCTGTTATAGATAAAAATCAAAAACTAAACTATTCATTTTGTCCAAAAAAATATTATTCATTTAAAGATGAGTTGAAGTTAAATAATTTTGGACACTTTGGTGAAGATTTTAAAACTAAAAGTAAAAAGAAAAGAGTTATGTGTTTGGGTGCATCAACCACAGCTAACAACATATCAGATGGTGATAAAGATTATACTTATCCTAAATTATTAGAAGAATATTTAAATAAAAATTCAAATGAAGAATTTGAAGTTTTTAATTGTGGTATTGGTGGGTGGATGTCTCCTGATATTATGATTAACTTTATGTTAAATTTGATTCAATTAAAACCTGATTATGTTATACTATATCATGGTTATAACGATTTACAGATATTTTTGATGGATGAATTTAAGAGAGATTATTCAGCGGGTAGAGGTAACTTGGGGGACGTAATTAGTAAAATAAAACTAAGTTATTATTTACCTAAAATCAAAGGATTGCATTCATACGAGTTTTTAAAGGATAAATTATTTGGGACTGGTAACATAAGAAACGATGTTTTTTCGATGACTACTAAACAGAAAATAAATTATGATAATGAATATAAAGATTTGTCTATAGAAAATGATATATTGAAGAATATATTAATAATATGTAAACATTATAATATTAAATGTATATTGTCTTCTTTTGCTTACTATAATACTAAAACAACTGAATCTTTAAAACTAAACAAAGGTGTTAATAAACAGAATCACTTAAGAAAAAAATTGGCAAATGAATTTAAATATCCATTTGTAAATCAATCTGTTTTGAATAAAAATAAAGATAATTTTGTGGATTCTATACATTTCAGTCCTAAAGGTATGAAAAGTTTAGCTGAAAGATTCGGTAAAAAAATATTGGAGATTAATAATGATTAAAGTTAAAATATTAAATTTGATGGGTAGTGATGCACTTGGTACTTGGTGTGATAGAAATAGAGATAACTTCTACAAAATTTTAAAATATCAAGATTTGTTAAGAGATTATAGTATAGAATTTACAGACTCTGATGATTTTGATTATATGTTTGTTGGTATGTCTGATTTTATAAATAAAAAAATACCATTAAATGAGAGTGTTGAAAGAGGTTTAGAAAATTTAGAAAGAGTTACTCAAGGGGGAGACTATTTTTTATTTGATGGTTCTGATTCAACATCATTAATGGGTGCTTATGAGGTTTTGGAACAATCTAATGCAATGTATTTATTTAAAAATCAAATGTTAAGAAATAAAGAATATTATAATGAACCTGCTGCATTTGGAAAGTGGTTTTTTGGGAGTGGTAGTGATTTAGATTTATCATATGACATATCTGAAAAGAATTGGGATAGGATAAAGTTATCTGGATTTAACATAGCATTTCGTGATATGGATGAATATCTAAAATTCAAACCTATAAACAAAAACAAAGATGTAGACGTTTGTGCTATATACCAAACCAATATGCATTATTGTGAAGATCACGGAGTTAGAAATGATGACCATTATAGTGCACATAGACAAGGATGTTGGGATGCATTAAGTGATAAGTTTATATCTAAAAAAGATAAATTACCTTTTAATGAATATATTGATACTTTATATAATTCAAAAGTTGCTATATCACCATTTGGTATGGGTGAAGTTTGTTTTAGAGAATTTGAATGTATGCAGTATGGTACAATAGTTATAAAACCAGATCAATCTAAATTGATAACTAAACCTGATGTTTATGTTGAAAATGAAACTTATATACCTTGTAAATTAGATTGGTCAGATATAAATGAAAAAGTACAATATATTATAGATAATTTTGATGAATTAAATGAAAAAATTAATAATGGATTTAGACAAAGATTTGTAGATGGGTATAAACCTGAAAATTTATGTTTACATTGGTATGACATATTCAAAAATATTTCAAATGTAAGGAGTGGAGATGAGTAAAAAAGTAGCAGTATTATGTAGAGGAAAGTCTCTACAATATATAAATTTATTACCTGATGTTGATGAGTTTGTGATAGTTAACAGGTTTGGAGAGGAATTAAATAACAATTCAGTTAGAGAAAAAATTGGTGATAAACCAGTTACTCATATTTTGAGTGCAGCTCCAAATGAAACTAAAACTATGATAGAGGGTGATTGGTACAAAAAAATAAATATAAAAGAGATAGTGATGTCTTATATTAAAGAATGTGTTCCTGGTGGTGAATCTTCTTATCCTACTTTGTATGGGAATGATGGTATCATACCTGTAAAACCATCATCTGAAAAAATAAAACCACATCTGTGGACAAGAGAAAATGATCCAAGGCCAAATTGGTCAAATAAAAAGGAATTTGATTTACCAACCACCGGTATGGCTGGGGTGTGTCACGCTTCGATAACTATGGATGCTGATGAGATTTACATCTGTGGTATGGATTTTTATGAAGCTAAATATGCATATGGTACAGAGATGGAAAATGAATATGGAATTTCACAGGATATAATTGGTCAAAAAGTACCTTATGGTGGTGGTGAGGAAACTGAACCTATGAAACAATTTTTGACAAATAATTTAGCAGAAAAACTACCAAATAAAAGATTCAATATATATACTTTTGGTAATTTTAATTCTTATTTAGATAATCTAAATGTAGTTAAGTTGAGTGAAGAAAAACGAAAGTTAGCGGTTGTTGCTGGTGGTTGGCATTTCCCAAATCATTTTTATGAGGAGATGATAAAACAACAAGTTCCACACAATTGGCAAGTTGATTATTTTTGTGTCTCACATAGGAATCCAGGATTGTCTAATGTATTTGAAGAAAAAATTGATTTGTTAAAGGAAAATTGTGGTGATGATAATAACATATTGAATCAGTTAGATAGAGTTTTATATCAAAATCCAATATCAGTAGAAGACATAGAAAACTTAGGTTGGACTTATATAGAAAAACCAAATATGATGGGTGACTTTAATTTTTTAAATCAATGGATGGAAGATGTAAATTATAAAGACTATGACGCTATAGTTTTTACTCACGATGATAATTTTATCTTTAGAGACGATATGTTTACTAATGGAATTATGGAATTTAATTGGGAAGATTGGTTAACAATAGCTAATGGTGCAGACATAGTGCCTGAACATACATCTAATTTGAGAGGTTCTTTTGCAATATTGAAAACTGAATTGATAGATATGATGGGTGGAAACTTCAGTACAAATAATGTTACTGTAGATAGATCTGGTATGACAGATGATCCTTCTAAAAGTTGGCTTATGGAAAATAGTGTTTCTGATTGGAATCATATAGCTTCTAACTTTGGTGACTTTGTTAAAAATAATAAATTAACAGAAAAATTGAAAAGATTTTCAAATCAATATCGAGTGAGTCCATATTGTTTTGAAGGTGAACGTGGTTTTTGTAGTAGAGGAGGTCCTGACCAAATGCCAGGATTGTTTAAATACATGCAAGAAAATTTTGAGGTAGAATAATGAAAAATGTAGTTTTTATAACGGCAATACCAGGAGCTAAAACTGCTGATGGTTTGGATAATATGGAATATAAAGATTATTGTCTTAACACCTGGAAATATTGGTGTGAGAAAAACGATGTTGACTTGTTTTTGTTAGATGAACCAATAGAAGAACCAGGTGAAATGTCTGCAACTTGGCAAAGATATTATGTTTTTGACATATTAGATAATTCAAACATAGAGTACAATCAGGTAGCTATGGTTGATTTGGACACGATGATTAAATGGGATGCACCTAATTTTTTTGAGTTAACTAACAATAATTTATCAGCAGTAAAAGATAATGAAGTTGTTGAGTGGACATACAATAGTAAAAATGGGTATCAACATATGTTTCCTGATGTTGATTTTGACTGGTGGGATTATGTAAATGCTGGTTTTGTAATTGTGAATCGTAAACATAAAAAATTATTTAAAAAAATAATAGATTTTTATCATAAAAATAAAGAACATCTTTTAGATTTACAATATAATAAATTAAGAAAAGGTTCTGATCAAACACCTTTCAATTATATGATTAGGAAGTTAGGTTGTGAAATTACATATTTACCAAAGATATACAACATGACAAGTTTACATAGAAAAGGTATTTTGGATGGTGGTTTATTTATTGACATTGGTAATATATGGCATTTTAATGGGTTTAACAAAGAAGAGAGAGTATCAATTATGAAACAAACTTGGGAATATATAGGGGATAAATATGAATAAAGTTTTAGTTACAGGTGGACTTGGTTTTATCGGTTCACATATAGTGAATAGATATGTAGAAATGGGCTGGGAAGTTCATTGTTTAGATAGTGTGGAAGAGACTTCCAGTCGAAACAGAATAAATGATTGGAGTAAAGTTAATTTTATAAAATCAAGAATTGAAAATATCGATGTAAATTTTTTACCCGATGTTGATTTGGTTATAAATTCAGCAGCAGAAACTCATGTTGATTATTCATTTACAAGACCCATGGATTTTATAAATGCGAATATCGTAGGGTTACATAATTTAGCTCAATTTTGTATAAAAAATAAAGCCACACTTACTCACTTAAGTACTGATGAAGTGATAGGAACTGGTGAGGATTTATATGAAGATTCGATGTTAAAACCTACGAATCCCTACGCATTTACAAAATGTGCAGGTGAGAATCTGTTACATGCCTATGGATATTGTTCAGATTTAAATTGGAAAGTGGTTAGATTAAATAACATATATGGCAAAATGCAATTCCCAGATAAATTGATACCTAAATTCATATACCACATTTTGGATGGTGAGAAGTTACCGTTACATGGTGATGGGAAACAGACAAGAAACTTTTTAAATGTTGATGATTTTGTAGATGCTCTATGTTTGGTAAATGAAAAAGGTGAAAATAAAAATATATATAATGTATCTACTGACGAAGAATATCCAATAATAGATGTGACAAAAATGATATGTGAACAAATGGATGTTGACTTTGATGAAGTTGTAGAATTTGGGGAAGACAGACCTTTCAATGACCCTTGTTATCATTCAAAAAGTGATAAATTAAGAAAATTAGGTTGGAAGCCTAAATATACTCTCAAAGGTTATTTTAAAGAATTAGTTACTTGGTATATAAATAATAGGAGTTTCTTATAATGGAAAAATACAAAAACAAAGATGGTATTGAATTAAGTTATACAGGTAATGATTCACATCAAGTATTAGTTAGAGAGGTAGTATCAGAGGCTGTAAAGATTCTATCTGCTTATAGAATGGATTCACCTCAATCAATGGGGTGGGCTATACAGAGAGGTGTTGATTTTTTAAAAACTAATTTTAATATAAAGGATAAAAATGGAGAATAGTAAAATTATATTTGCAGTACCAACATTATTCAATAGACCACAAATGGTTTTTGAAGCAGTTCAAAAATTATATGAACAGGCGGAATTGAGTGGTATTGATTATGTAATTTATTTAGTATGTAATACTGAAGATGAAAACTTTATGAATTGGGAAACTGGAATAGAAAAAGTTAAAAAAATAGTTTCAAATGTACAATTTAATATTTCAGTAGCTTTGAATAAAGTTGTAGATAAAATGGGTGATAATGATTATTTTTGTTTTATACATGATGATATGTTTATACATGACGATAAATGGTTAAGTAAATTTATAGAAATATTTGAAAATGATAAATTAAATTGTGGTGCATTAGGTGTAAGACCACATTCAACAGGTGAAAAATATTGTAAACCTGTAAATTTAGATTTACCATATAAAGTTAGTGAATTGTTATGGTCAGATGGTGTTATTTTTACTCATAAAAAAATATTCAATCAATGTGGAAAATTTGATGAGATATATTTTGCAGACAGAGAACAACAAGACTTTAATTATAAACTGATGGAGAATGGATATAAAAATTATATGGTACATGTGGATAAGACACATTTACCTTTAACATTTCAAGATAGTAAAGGGGTTGAGGAAAAAGAATTGTTTGACTCACATGTCGTAGAGGCTGAGAGAATATATAATGAGAGATGGTTAGAATGGGAAACAAAAAAAATAAATGAGGTAGGATTTCAATGTTAAAATGTTTAGTAACAGGTGGTGCCGGGTTTGTAGGTACAAATTTGATAAAAAAATTAGTTAGTGATGGGAATAAAGTTGTATCATTGGATGATTACAGTACAGGTTCTAAAGATAATAGATTAGATGGTTGTACTTATATAAATTTAGATATAACAGAAAGTTTTGATAATTGGGAAGAAAAGTTTGATGTGATATTTCATCTAGCAGCTTTACCAAGAATAGGTCCTTCATTTGAAACTCCAACAGAATCTATTAATGTTAATGTTAATGGCACTGCCAATGTTCTTGAATACGCTCGTAAAACTGAAACACCTGTAATATATGCCGGTTCAAGTTCTTTTTGGGGTGGTGTATATAAAAATCCATATACATTTAGTAAATGGCAGGGAGAAGAACTCTGTAAATTGTATGAAAAGATATATGGTTTACCAGTAACTATATGTAGATTTTATAATGTTTATGGTGACCATATGCCTACTGAAGGTAGTTACAGAACTGTGTTACCTATATTTTTAGAACAATATAAAAATGATGAACCGTTAACAATAACTGGTGACGGAGAACAACGAAGAGATTTCACACATGTTGATGACATAGTTGATGCTATGATTAAAGTAGTTCAACTAAATAAATGGGGTAGTGTTTATGAATTGGGTAGAGGTGAAAATCATTCTATAAATGAAGTTGTTGAAATGTTTTTAAGTAATGGAAAATTTTCAGGTATAAGTTATAAAGATCCAGTATATATAGACTCAATACCAGGTGAAGTTAGAAATACATTATGTAAATCAGAACTTGCAAGAAAAAAACTAAAATGGATTCCTAAAATTAATTTAGAAGATTGGATAAAGGAACAATTATGAATATAGGAATAGTAGGACAAGGATATGTAGGAACTGCAGTTAAAGAGGTGTTTAGTAAACACTATGAAGTGGATACATATGATTTAGATAAAGACAAATGTAGTGTTGATTATTTAGAGGACTTGGTTGAATTAACAAATATCATATTTGTATGTGTTCCAACACCGATGAAAAAAGATGGTAGTTGTGATACAAGTATAGTTGAGGCTGTGGTTAAAGACATAAACGATATGGTTGTGAGTAGAAATGTATCAGGCAGAATAGTTGCAATTAAATCCACAATACCACCAACAACTACTGAAAGATTAAATGAAGAATGTAAAAACATACAGATAGTATTTAATCCTGAATTTTTAACGGAAGCTAATTTTATAGAAGATTTTAAAAACCAAGATAGAATTATAATTGGTGGTCCTAGACCAGCATCAACTGAGTTAAGACAGGTGTATTCATTGGTGTTTCCTAATGTACCGATAATAAAAACTGGTTCAACTACAGCAGAGATGGTTAAGTATATGACTAACACATTTCTAGCAACTAAAGTATCATTTGCAAATGAGATGAAAATGTTGTGTGATTTTTTTAATATTGATTATGATAAAGTTGTAGAGTATTCTACATATGATGAAAGACTTGGCAAATCACATTGGGCTGTGCCTGGTCCTGATGGAAAGTTAGGTTTTGGTGGTAGTTGCTTTCCAAAAGATATAAATGCATTGATATCAATTGCAGACAAATGGGAAATTCCAACGAATGTATTGTTGGGTGCATGGGATACCAATTTAGATGTAAGACCAGAAGAAGACTGGAAAGAACTCAAGGGGAGGGCAGTAACAGATGACTAAAGAAGAAATAAAAAAAAGAATAAAATATTTAAAATCAGAATTAGCTCATGAGGGTTATCACGATGGTTGGGTAATCAAAGGTATGAGAGAAGAACTTGAAAAGTTAGAGAAAAACTATGATAAATAAATTTAAATACAATACTAAAGAACACGCCTTTAGAGAAGTTGTTTGTAATTGGTTGGGAGAATATGATTTATCAAAATTACACTATGTTAAACAATATGAACATTTTGATAGAGAACATGACCAGTCAACAATA
>CEVZ01038299.1_pt1 | contig 10150 bp, 11 predicted proteins | sample 361371 | NCBI WGS metagenome assembly CEVZ01 (sample SAMEA2620217, study PRJEB7988) | marine metagenome | isolation source: saline water (ENVO:00002010), including
AGAAGATGTTTATGCTGATATGACAATAGAGAACTATAAAAAAAATAACATTAACATTGATTACCTCCAGATAGTTCCTGGTTCAAGTGGGGTAGCTCCTATATGGGTTGACGATTCAGGACAAAACAGAATAATCGTAATCTCTGGATCTAATGATCATATAGACGCAGATAAAGCTATTGAATCATTGTCTAAAATTCAAGATTTAAAAATTCTTGTTGGGCAGTTTGAAATACCGCTCGAAGTAACCGAAAAGGTTTTTTCTTTCGCAAGAGAAAATAATATAACAACAATACTAAACCCCGCTCCAGCAAAAATACCTTCGGAGAATTTATTATCTTTAACTGATTGGTTTATTCCTAATGAAGTTGAATTCTCAACTATAAGTAATATGGATGCTTTTGTTGATGAAAATCTAATAAAATATGCAAACTCAATCTCTGGAAATTTAATTGTTACATTAGGAGAAAAAGGAGCTGCAAGCATAGATAAAGATTCTGTTATTAAAACCCCGGCTCCAGAAGTAAAAGCAGTTGATACAACTGGGGCGGGCGATGCATTTGTTGGAGCTTTTGCATATGGACTTTCTTCTGAACTTTCACCACAAGATGCAATAAAACTAGCTGTAGATAGAGCCTCTGACTCTGTGACTAAACCTGGCACTCAAATTTCATATTCAAAACAATGATTGTATTACCTCAAAGAGAACAGCTAATCTTGTTAATAACCTTTGTAGTTATTTTTATTGTTTTCTGGATAGATGAAAAAAGATTAAAAGATAAAAATCATATACTAAATAAAATCTTCTACTATTTGCCATCTTACAATAGTGATCAGAGAACTGGTTTCGCATTAGTAACGGTAGCGGCGGTAGGTTCGATCTTTGGAATTTATTTATACATGTCTGTTGCTATTTTAATTGTTGGCCTTTTTTATCTTTACAGAGGAAGAAACTAAGAATCTTTACTCCAGAATCTAACTTGAGGAAAGATTGAATTATTAAGTTTCAGCAAAATAATTATTACTCCAATTAGTGCAGACACTATTGATGAAAAAAGTACTATTGATAAGTTTTCAAATGTTGTGAAATAAGCCACCATAAGAGGTGCCGTTATAAAAATAGGAACTCTACATGTAAATAACATTGCATTTGTATTTCCCGCATCTCCAACTTTACCGAGCTCTACAGCAATATTAGATTGAGAAGTGCTAAAAATCCCTAAACCAAGACCTGCAAAAATAAAAATAATATCTTGATACATACTTCCATCAACTAAAAAAAGTGCACTTGCAATAAAATGCATTAATAAACCTAATATGTATGTATATTTAAATCCAAATTTCGTAGCAATTATGGGAACAAAGAAACTTCCTATACTTTGGCTTAACAGTAATGAAGTCACCCAAAAACCTATTTTATAACTTGGTATCTCATAAAAAGTAATTAACCAAATACTAAAAAATGGTGTAATTGATTCGGGAAGAGAAGAAAGAAAATTTGTAATTGAAACAATTCTTAATTCTTTATTGTTGGTTACAATTTCAGCCCAGCTTATTAATTTTTGTTTTATTAACTTAATTTTTATTTTTGATTTTGATCTAATTTCTCCTTTTGGTTCCCTAATTAAAATTAGAGGGATCAAAGATATTGAAGTAATAATAATTACGAGAACTAATCCTTCTAAATATCCTTCAACTAATCCTTTATCTTTAATCTGTGAATCAACGTATTTTGATACTAAATATCCCGAGGCTGATCCAGTCGTTAAATTAATAGAAAAAAATATTGACCTGTATTTATATAAAACTCTTGAAACTAAATCAAAGTATGAAGGCAGTATCGCACCCGCGCTAAATACAAATATAACATAAGAAATCATAAATAGCTCAAAACTGAAAGTACTGTCTGGAAAAAACTTAAGAACAATAAAGATTAGAACAAACCCGAGTCTTTCAATAATGCCCCAAAAAATTACACCTCTTTTAGAATCTTGTTCTACTTCTCTGTTTGATGATGTAATTATCTGACCAAGAATGCCTACAGCATAAAAAATAATAACAATTAATGATGGAGCATACCATCTATTAGAAATTGCTAAAGCTATATCGGGAGGATAACTTCCTGGTATCAACATAGCTAAAGCGGCTCCAAAGCCAATACTGTCAAAAATAAACATTACATAATTAAATAAGAAATGTTTTTTAACAAATTCTTTGTTATTAGATGTCAACTAAATTCTATTTCTTACCAAATAGTCTTATCGCAAAACCTGCACCAAAAATAATCAAAAGAAAAGCGGCTCCACAAAATACTACTATAGAGACCCCTACGCCTGGAGTAAGAGAGAAGCCTGCTGCAGGTATAAAAGAGTTCAACCTAAATTTTCCGTAGAATACTAGAAAGACTGGAATTAAAGCCAAAATTGATAATGTTGTCTCTTTAATTGTAAATTTGTTATATCTCAATAAAGTTCTCTCATTATCAGAACCGAAAGCTCTTGTTTCTAAGCTCATAGATAATTGAGCTACTCTGTCAATTGCTCCCGCGAAAACTGGAATAATGCTTGGAAGTAGTGCCTTAAAACCTTGCGCTTGCATAGCTCTTGATTTTTGAGCAGAAAGAATTATTCCAAACTCTCTCTGTAATATTGGAATTAACTGAAGAGTAGTTGTAATCATAAAATTTACTACATAAGGAACTTTTGCCCTTTGGAGAGCTGAAGAAAGTGATGCAGGGTGCATAGTCATCAACATTAATATTGACCAAGAGCATATACATAGAATCCTACTGCTAAATAACATTCCATAAATTATTGATTCTGTGTATAGCTGAAAAGGTCCAAGATCAGATAAAAATTGAGGATTGTCAAAAACTGCAGGTGGCACAACAGATTGAAGAAATATCATTGCAAAAGCTGCTGGCCCAAAAACTATCATTGCTCTAACATAGCTTGGGAAAGTTTTTGACAAGAATACAAAAACTAAGGCCAAAGCAGTTAATGCATAATTAATGTATGGATTTTTATTAAAAAAACAAAAAATGACAAAGGACAAAACCCAGTAAAATTTTACAAAAGGATGCGCTTTGTGAAAAAAAGTGTCTCCTGGAACATAAGCTCCTACAGGTACTCTGGCCATTTAACTTCCAACCTCAATCTCTAAACTTGAATCAAGAATCATTTTAACAGATTCACTCATATTTTCTTTGTACTCTTCCTTTGTTAATGATTCCCCTCTTGCCTGATCGCCTGCCACAAGTAGGACTGCTCCCGTTCTAACTTTCCTATATGCACCAACAACAAAAATTGTTGCTGCTTCCATTTCTGAACAAAGGACTCCTCCTTTAACCCATGCATCCCATTTCTGTCTAAGCTCGTCAGCAATTGGCATTTTTTCAGGATTATGCTGGCCGTAGAAAGAATCTTTTGACTGGACAATTCCAAGATGGTGATCAAGGTTATTTTTTATTGCAGAATTCTTCAATGCAAGAACCATATCATGTGAAGCTACGGCTGGAAATTCTATTGGCATGTATTGAATTGATGTGCCTTCATACCTTACAGCACCAGTAGCAATTACTTTCTCTCCAACTCTTGTATATTCTTGCATTCCGCCTGAAGTACCACATCTTACAAATGTAGAGGCACCAACATTGGCTAATTCTTCTAAAGCGATTGCTGCTGAAGGACACCCAATGCCTGTAGAGGTAACAGTAACTGGTCTTCCCTTGTATTCACCTGTCATTGTTTTATATTCTCTATTTTCAGCTACAAGTTCTGCTTTATCAAAATGTTCAGCAATAAATTCAACCCTTCCTGGATCGCCTGGGAGTATAACAAAATCTGAAATATCGCCTTTTTTTAACTGTACATGATATTGAACTGTTTCATCAAGAAGACCTCCTTTAGCTTCTTCTGTTCCATCATCTTTAGTCATTACTTACTCCTTTTTCCATATAATAAATACTTTCTAATACAATCTTAGTTATTTTATGTATTGTTTCTTTGTCGTGAGTCTCCACTGCAAAAATTCCCCCTGAATGAAGACCAAATATACTAGAAAGAGTAAACAATGTAGCTGCTTCCATTTCTGAAGCGCCCACACCACCTCTTTGCCATGCTTTCCATTTCATATCTAAATATTCAGAAACTGGCATTCTTTCAGGCTCTACTTCCCCAAAAAAAGAATCTTTAGATTGGCATACTCCTACTTTTGTAGAAATATTAAGTGCCTCTGATGCTTTAATTAAACTATCTACAACTTCTATATCAGCTAAAGCCGGGAACTCTATTGGAATATATTGTTTACTTGTCCCATCATCTCTTACTGCTGCAGTAGCAATAAAGATGTCTCCTTTTTTTGCTGAACCATCAACCGATCCTGATGTTCCAATTCTTATGAAAACTTCTGCACCAATATGACTTAACTCTTCTACAGCTATAGCAGTAGATGGGCATCCTATACCTGTGGAGACTACTGAAACATCAACACCTTTATATTTTCCTCTTGCGGCATTGAACTCTCTTTTTTGACCTTGATGTTGAACATCATCCAATAATTCAGAAATTATTGGGACTCTGTTTGGATCACCCGGTACGATTACGTACCGGGCAATATCTCCAAAACTTATTGGTAAGTGTTTTACTTGCTCAACTTTATCGAACAAATTAAGACCTACCTAATTTTTTAATCCTTGGATCGTAAAACGGCTATCCCAGCAAGTATTGTAAGAAGGCCTGATACTCCAGACATTCCTGACAACATTCCAAAGGCTTCAGCGCCTGCCATTGTGGCAGATGCCCATGGGTAAATTAAATACATTACCCCTAGACCGATAATACCTACTCCAAGACCATCTTTTGATGTGACTTCTCTCATATTATCTCACTTCCTTTTTACAATAAAGTCATAGATACAACAGTAAGTATTACACCTACTACAGTACCTGCAGTAATCAACACTGCTTTGCCCATATCTTCTTGTTTCATAATTGGACCAGTTACCTGCAAATTGCTAGGCAGCGCACCGATTATTGCTAACGCCAAAAATGACGAAAGAATCTTATCAGCAGCAGAAACAATTATGTTACTTGAAAACACAGATTGCCACATTCCAGCACCTGACGCAAGAATACCTGCAGTCAAAATGTCAGATGAGTGACCTGTTGCACCACCAAATACGAAAATTACGATTGGTGCTGCCATCAAAGAAACGAATACGGCTGATGCAACTGAAAGACCGAAAAATCTAACCTTATCATTTGCCCAACCCCATCTTGTTCCGTATCCCCATACCAATGCACCTACAACGTTACATGCTGCAAATGGAATTGATACCGGACCAGTAACGAACCCTAGTGTTAAGTTTGTTATAACACCAACCAGGGATCCCCACCATGGGCCAAGTGTCATAGCAACAACAGCTGTCCCAATCATGTCCAGGAATATAGGGAGCTTAAGTGCTGAAGAAACTGTACCTCCAATAACGTTCAAAACAGAAGCAACTGGTACTAATGCAATAACGTATGTTAAAGGAACTCCTCCTCCTGTAGCACTACTAAGTTTTTGTGAATCAACTTGTTCGTTCACAAGCCCTCCTTATTTAGCTAATTAAATATCGTCAATTTAAATTTCAGATATTTATTTCCTAATCCCATGATATAGAAATTAAAAGAACCATGCGATGTGTTTGGTAAAATGTTTCTAAAGATTAAACATAAAAAAACCTTTAAACTATGTATTTATTTATTAGAAATTATAGTTTTTTAATTTTTTACAGATTTCAATGCATCTTCAACAGATAAGATTGCATCTTTTGAGTTTCCAAGCTTTACTTGTGTAGAGAATGAAGAAATTTGTGGAGGTAAAAGATTTGTTCTACCTAAAACCTCATTATTTGCAAATAATTTTTCAGGGCTGTCATCAAAAATGAGCTCTGTGTCACACATTACAAGAACTCTATCTGTTTCTTCAGCAACTAAAGGCATATCATGAGAAACAACTATTACTGTTTTCCCCTGGTCTCTAAGTTTATGTATCGAATCCCTAATTGCTTTTACTCCTAAAAAGTCTTGGCCTGTTGTTGGTTCATCCAAAATAATGACATTTGGTTCCATTGCAATAATTGATGCCATACCGACAGTTTTGCGAAGAGAGAAACCTAATCTGTATGGATTTAAATCCAAATACTGTGTTAATGCAAAATCTTCTGCAACTTCACTAACCTTCTTTTCAATATCATCTTCGTCTAGTTCTATATTTTTTAGTCCAAATGATAACTCATCCTTAACTGTTGCTGCAAAAATTTGATGATTAGGATTTTGAAACACATACCCTACACTTCTAGCAAGAAGTCCTACTGAATTTTCAAGTGTATCCAGATCTCCAACCATAACATTTCCAGCGGTTGGTTTAAGTAGGCCGTTAAAATGTTTCACCAGAGTTGTTTTACCAGATCCATTTTGACCTACAACAGAAACTAGCTCTCCTTGTGTTATAGATGTGTTTACATTTTTTAACGCTTCTACTCCGTTAGGATAAATATGGCCCAGGTCGTTACACTCTATTCTTGTTTCATTCATTTTTTGTAACTTTCCACTGCTTTACTTAATGTCACTGGAATAGAGTCTCCAAATTTTTTTGGTACATTGCTTGCAAATTCGGTTACTTGTGGAACCCTCACTCCAATGTCTTTTTGTATATCAACTAAGGTTGGGAATACCTCTTCCGGTGTTCCTGACTTAGTTATTTTTCCACCTTCTAAAAGCAATATCTTATCAGCAAACTCAGCTATAACTTCTACTTCATGTTCAGCTATTACAACTGTCAAACCCTCTTCTTGGTTAATTTTTCTTGTAACTGTAAATACCTCTTCTTTTCCTATTGGGTCTAAGTTTGAAGTTGGCTCATCCAGGACAAGAATTTCAGGCTTCATTGATAATGCTGAAGCCATCGCAAGTCTTTGTTGTTGTCCTCCTGAAATCTCAAAAGGAGATCTCTCTTCAAAACCTTTTAAACCTACCATCTCTAAAGCACCTGAAATATTATTTTCAATAGTCTCTTTATCGACCCCTAAGTTTTGTAAACCTAAAGCTACCTCTTCAAAAACTGTTAATTGGCTCATTTGAAACTCTGGATTATCAAATACACTTCCAACCTTTGTTGCTAACTCTCTAACTGGAATCTTTGGTGGCACTTGACCAGCTACTTCAATATTTCCATACATATCCGCAGCAATCATATTTGGGACAATCCCATTAATTGATAAACATAAAGTTGTCTTACCTGCACCATGTGCTCCAAGTATTGCTACAAACTCTCCTTGTTTAATTTCTACTGAGATGTCATCGAGTGCTTTTTCGTCTTCTTCCATACCCAAGTACTGGACTGTTAGGTTTTGTATTTTAATATCAGACATAAATTGATAATATCATTTAAACCTGCTTACGTACATATTTCCTGTAAAGAATTTTTGAATTTTTTTGTTAGTTAATCATATAATTAAATATGGAATTAAAAAATATAACATTTCCCAATGAGGACTTAGGCTTCATAGAAAATCCTTATCCAACACTAAAGAATTTTAGAGAGGATACACCTATTTTTTATGATGAAAGATCAGAGTTAATCTATTTAACAAAATATGAAGATGTAAAATCAATCCAAAGTAGTAAGAAATATTCATCTGCAAAACCTGAGGGATTAGAAGGAGACAGAGAATGGGACAGCAGAAAAAAGGCGTACGATTATTTTGGAAGAACAGAAGAATTTTCTCTACTCAATCTTGAAGGCTCAGCACATAATGAACTTAGGGGGTTGGTTGCAAAGGCATTCTCTATAAGACAAGTTGAACTATTAAGGCCCTTTATAGAAAAGAAATCAGAAGAGATATTAACCCCATTAATAGGAAGCAGTTTCGATTTATTGCATGATTATGCACAGCCGTTTTCAATAGCAATCATGGGAGAGTTGCTAGGTGTTCCAGAGTCTAGATACGATGACTTTTTAAGATGGTCTAATGATATTGTTCGTATGTATGACTTACAAGTTACTGAAGAAAATGCAGAAATAGCAGAGAATTCATCTAAAGAATTCTATTACTACATTAATGAATTGATTGATCAAAGGATTGAAAATCCTGAAGAAGATATGATAACTCGATTAGCACATGTTTCTGAAAACGATCAGAAGTTAAGCAAAGATCAAATTATGTGTACAGTAATACTTTTATTAAATGCTGGTCATGAAGCTACCGTAAACACTATTGGAAATGGCATAACCGCACTTATATCAAATGGAATTGAAACTAAAGCTTTAAATGAAAAATTTGATGTAAAGAATATAATTGAAGAGTTACTGAGATGGGATAGCCCTCTACAGTTTTTTCAACGTTGGTCACTTGAAGATACAGAGATAAGAGGATATAGAATTCCACAAAACGCAAAAGTAGCCATACTATTAGGTTCTGCTAATCGTGACGACGAAGTCTTTGAAAATGCAGAAAAAATAAATTTCAATAGAGAAAATTTTAATCACACAAGCTTTGGTGGGGGTATGCACTTCTGCCTTGGGGCACACTTAGCAAGGTTAGAGCTTGAAGCTTCCTTTAATAACCTTTTTGAATACAGCTGGAACTTAGAATCAAAACCTGAAAGAACAGGTGCTTTTGGTATAAGAGGGTTTAAAGAAGTACTAGTCTCTAGTTAAATATTTAAACTCTTTATTGATGGAAGTAGTTCATCAACATCATTTACTGTCTGAGATATCATACCCTCAACAAATAAGTTTCTGTATCTTCTTTCATTAGCATCAATTGCAATTACGGGTTTTCCGCTTGCAAATGTATGACCAATTTCTGCACAAGTTCCTGAGTCTATGTCCTGACCAGTAATTAAAGCTACCGTTAAATCTGCTCCTGCTAAGGCTTCTAAATCGTTCTGAAATATTCTATCTTTTGTAGATTGCTTCATATCAGTACCTTTCAGCTCATCTGGATCAATACCTGTCTGATCTCTATGTGGGAGAAAGCATTCATAACCTGCTCCCTCTAACACTTCCGCTATGCTTTCAAGATAATTTCTTTCATGTATATTAAACAGTGGTCCAGCAATATAAATTTTTTTACTCATACATACAAACTAAATCTCTAGAGCCGATGTATCAAGTTAAAAAGAAGAGAAATTAAATCGCTAATATTTCTGAAAGTATATAAACTCATTCTATGGGGAAATCGAAGAAGTATGGAATAAATACTAGAGCACTTCATACTCAAAAAAAAATAGAGCTTCCAACAGGAGATGTTATGTCTCCTCTTCATTTAACAACAACTTACAAAAATCCTGTTCCTGGGGAGTCGGAATACTTCTACGGAAGAGTTAACAACCCAACAAGGGAGATTTTCGAAAGAACTATTTCATCATTAGAGGGGAATGAAAATTATGAAGAGTTGCCTGGTTTGGCTATGGCGTCTGGGATGGCAGCAGTATCACTTATTGCAGAATTAGTAAAACCTGATGAAAACGTTGTCATAACGAAAGATGTCTACGGAGGAACCACGAATTTTTTCGCGACAATTGCAAGAAAAAGAGGTCTTAATGTAAATTTTTGTGATATGTATGATCTCGAAAAACTAGAAAGTTTAATTAATAACAAGACGAAGCTTGTCTGGATAGAGTCTCCTTCTAATCCAAATATGAATATATATGATCTCAATAAGATATCTGAATTAGTGCATAAGGATGGAGCTTTATTAGTTGCTGATAGTACTTTTTGTACACCATTTATTACAAGACCTTTTGAACATGGGGTTGACATAATTATGCATTCCACAACTAAATATATTGGTGGACATAGTGACACACTAGGAGGTGTGGTCGTTGTAAAAGATGTAGAAATCCGAGAAGAGCTTTATGATTATCAAAAAACAAGTGGTGGAATCATGTCTCCATTTGATGCATATCTGTGTCAACGAGGACTCTACACCCTAGGTCCAAGAGTCGAGTTGCATTCAAAAAATGCTCATCAGTTAGCAGAATATCTTTCAGAGTCTGAACATATTAAAGAAGCTCTTTATCCCGGTTTAAAAAGCAGCAAAAATCATGAGATAGCAACAAAACAAATGGACTATTTTGGTGGAATGCTAAGTTTCTTTC
>CEVZ01124453.1_pt1 | contig 10132 bp, 13 predicted proteins | sample 361371 | NCBI WGS metagenome assembly CEVZ01 (sample SAMEA2620217, study PRJEB7988) | marine metagenome | isolation source: saline water (ENVO:00002010), including
CCAAAGCACCAAGTCTTTCAAGCGCCATAGCCTGATCAGCTTTACCAAGGTCTCCCAGCATCCCTGCTGCCTGTAGAGATTGCGCTCTGGTGCCAACATCCTGACTCAGACCAGCAAGACCAAGCCTAGCCCTTTGCTCCATAAGAGCAGCGTTCTGCTGTCTAGCTTGCATTCTCCGGGCATCTTCTTCCATTCTGGCCCTTCTATCAGCCTCAATGCCCTGCATAGCTTGTTGATAGCCAGATAAACTACCTTGCGCCTGAATGTCGTCAAGCTGCTGGTTTAAATTTCTTTGCCTCTCAGCCTGCATTATGGCTTCTCTGTAGCCACCAAGACCGCCTGACTGGGCAGCTTGTCCTGCTAGTTGATTAGCCTGCATTTCAGACTGTCTTCTAGCCTCGCGTTTCTGGATATCTGTAACATACTGCTGATACGGGTTCATGTAAGAACCCACCATGTAAGGATCGGCAACGCTACCACCGTAGTAATCAGTGGTCTGCATAGGCGGCTGGAAGCTTGTGGCAATATCCATCCCCTGCCCTGTAGGCTGATAACCAACCTGAGTGGCAATATCTGTAGCAGTGCCTATCTGCGAAGGCGCTCCCTGAAACGCTAACTGAGCCGTGCCTTCTTGGGCTGCTGTTTCGTATGGGTCAAAATAGGCCATCCGTTGCCCCGGATAAGGGGTATACGGCTTGGTCGTTTCATACATTGTGCGGCCAAGAAGTTCTTCATAATATGGCCGTGCATATTCTGGGAGGTTAGATTGAACAACCTCGCTTCTTTGGACTCCAGAACTTCCTCCTGATCTACCGCCCATGACTTATATCCTTTTCATAAAATACTGATGTTTCTTCGTACCCTGCTTCACGCATCCAAGGCGCAAAACCTTTTCTGCCCCAGAACTCAACGCAAGTACACCCAGATTCAGCCGCAAATGCTTCTAATCTATCTAGAACACAATCAAAAATACTTGTGCTTGTCTGCCCTTCAAGACCTCCAGCAAATTGAACTGCAAGAGAAAGCTTAGTTGGATAAGTAATAAATTGAGTGGTTAACACAGATGTAATGTTTTTGTCTTCATCAAAAGCTACCCACATATGCTGTTCACCTTGCATTAGAGCATAGTAAAGAGTCTCTATACTCCACCTGTTATTGGATTTATCAACGCCGCCCATCAACAAAGGTTTTGCATCATCCCAGATGGTGTTTATGTAATTCTCTGGAACAAGGGTTACTGTGTACTCAGGAATATTAACTTCTTGGAGAGCCATATCTGATAAAGATAATCCCTCTACAGGTTTTAATTCTGGTCTCATCGGGGAAGCATTCCTCCTTTAGCCAATGGGGCAGGCTGCTGTGTAGTACCTGTTCTTTCCATTCTAACTCGATCCAGCATACCGTCTAACTCTTGTACGCCAGCGTCCGTAGAACCATCTCCAATGCCAGAAACAACATCAGCAGGCACAATGTATTCGCCCGGAGACACTGCAACAGGTTGTTGATCACCTATCATGCCGGGGATCAGGTCATCCATCCCACCGCCTGCGCCTACGATCTCACCTTCTTTCTGTGAGCCGGGAACCACTTCTTCTAAAGTAGATTCTCTAAGAGCCTGAAAAGCCTCTTCGCCAAACTCATCTATAAAAGCTTGGATTACAACGTCAGCCTCTTCCTCTGGCAATCTACCAAGGACAGCCATTTGGGCCAGATCAATGAGCCTGTCTGCTTCTGACTGAATCTGTGTCTCGCCGCCTTCTTGCATACCAAAATTTCTACCAAAATTCATGTAATTTGCATAGTTAGTTTGCTGAAGATTTGCCAATGTATCTCCTATGCTGGCAATTTGCTCTGGCGTTAAATTTAATGAACTTAAATCTATTCCATCAAGGACATTTGTTGTTGTTGCTTCTTCTGAAACTGCATCCTCTGTAATACCCCCAGTTCCTCCACCAAGCAAAGCTTTGTGAGCTTCTCTTTCAGCAGGATCAATTTTGTTATTTTCATTGGCATCAATCCCACCGCTCTTTATAAAATTATTAAAGTCGGCTTCTGTATACCTGTAACCATTAGGAGCAGATCCGTATGTAGCTATACCTGAACTCGCTGCCCAATCATCAAAGGTATCAACAGTAACAGTAGCTCCGTCTGGCATAATATAAATTTCATTGCCTCTGCTATCACGTTGCCCTGTGAATCGACTTCCCGGTATGCCGCCGGGATGTGTGCTGCCTGAAATACCCCATCGGCCACCTTGCTGTTCAGCCCATGAGTCATAACCTTCCCACTGCCTAAATTCTTCTGTTGTCAGCCTACCGTCGCCATCAATATCTTTTGCTCCAAGATTATAGGCAGCAAGCTCAGAGGCTGAAGCATCTTTTGGAGCGCCGTATGAGTATGCTTGCTGAACCTCTTCGCTAGAGTCTGCAACATTATAAGGATTATCTCCGGCTGGGGGAGGCGAATAACCACCATCACCACCATCACTAGGCGGTGGAGTTTCAGAAGAGGATCGCCAATCTTCAAAAGGATTAGGATTAACACCTTTTTTTTCAGTAAAGTACATGATTTCAGGGCCAAATCCCGGCAAACCTTGCTCTTGATAAGTTTGCTGCAATTGCTCTGGGGATATTACAAATGGATCTCTAAGTGCAGCTTGTCTGCCTGCTGGTCTAGGGTCGTTTGGCCCCATGCCAATGTTTGGATTATAAGGATTAAAGTTATATGCTGCGCCACCATCTTGCATACCAACAACAGGAGCGCCCATTTCTATTAAACCATTAAACCTTCTTCTAAAGTCATTTGGGTCTAGCGATACAATGCCGCCTGCATGGGCTAACTGAGAATAACTAGATCCATATGCTGGAGAAGTTGCATAAGGCTCTGGCGTTATATTGGGATCAAAGACGTTAGCTTCTCTCATAGCTATGCCACGCTCATAATCTGCGCCTTTTTCTCTTCTGAGATCCTTTGCCATTTTTTTAGCCATCTCATCTTGAGCTATTTGCAAATTAGTGCCTTCGCCTATTGCTGCGGGAATCAATGCTGTTGGACTTGCTAATGCTTTTAATGTGTCTCCGGGCCTTGAAAAAACTTCTCCTATTCTGTCCTGAAAGCCCATTGCATTGTCACCTACACCAGCAACAAATCTTTTAGTAGCTTCCTCTCCGGCCTGAGAAGCAGCCCCTTCTATTGCAGTTTTAAGAAGCTCTGGATCGCTTGCAATAGATTGCGAGAAAGGCACCCCGCTCTCAAGAGCTTTTGTTGTTTGTGCTACCGCTTGCTCTCCTGCTTTAACAGCACTCTCTGCCCCCTTAAAAACATTCCCTAGGGCAGTACCAACACCAAACCCTGTAAGACCTGAAATTAAACCTTTCTGGAGATCACCTTCTACTGCGGCTGTTGCCAGACCAGAACCTATCGCTCCTGCTGCGGCTGAACTTAATCCAGTAGCACCAAGTATTCCTCCCGCACCAAGTCCTGTTAAGGCTGCGCTACCAAACGCCCCACCCAATAACGGGGCTAGAACCGCAGCAAACGGCAGAAAAGCCTCTGGTTGTCCTGTTTGCGGGTTAACAGTAAGAGAGCCAGTAGGTGACATCGAGGCAAGACCTTGAACCTCTACAGGGTTCATGTGGACTAGCATGGAATCTCCGTATCTGCCTTGATTGGCTAATAGGTCTGCTACGCCTTGAAGTTGAGGTTGCTGTTGCATTATGTAGTCTCCACACCGAACATATTAAAGCTTACGTCTGCTGCACTTGAGTAAACTTTAACTACGTCGGCTTGATTTAAACACATACCGATTACCACGGTTCTGGTTGTTGTAGCCGCTAGGGCTTCATCGTAAAAAATAAATTGTTTGTCGTCTGCTCCAGCGCCAGCAACATGAACGCTGACCCTGAAGGTAATACCGGAGCTACTTCGATTACAGATAACCAAAGAGCTTACTGTTGTCTGGGTAAGATCTGGCACAGTGTAGAGGGTAGTAATAGTTGTCGCGCTGACATCTAATTGTCCTAAAACTTTTATAGCATCTGCCACTAGCTTGCCCCCATCAGGAGAAACTGAAACCTACGCATCGCTAACGATCCCGGCTTGTCTCCCTGAGTCTTTGCCAGATCAACGTCATTCTCTAGTTGATCAAGAGCAAACTCTATCGTTCTTCTAGTGATAGCTTCGTTCTGAGTATTGAACTCTTCCATTGGCACAGGCAGAGGGTTTCTTCTTCTTTCAGCCATTACCTTCTTCCATCCTGTCTCATGCCAAACCGGAAGCCACCAAGCCTCCAGCCGTACCCTGCATTAGATGATTCCAGCCTAAGAACTGTGTGCCTTGCTCTTGCCCTGACATTAGCTTGCTTTGTGCTATCAGTAATAGTTGCCGTTGCTAAAGATGAAGGACTTTCAAGAGGGAAATCGCTACCTTTAATTGTCATGGTAACTTCTGGGCTAGACCCAGAAAAAGAAAAATCAGGAAGAACCCTGTCAATCATCATAAAGTTATTACCATCACCAATCTCAAGATCACCAGACTCAATGTATGCTGTCATTGCCGAACCATCATCATCATAACCATCTTCATGGTTGTAGATGTAATTATTGTCTGAGCTTGTTATTGCACTAGCAGCAATAGGGCCGTCTAACACACCGCTATCCAGCCAAGCACCTCTTGCCAGAGTGCCAACAGCCCAGAGGTTTTCGTTATAGTTAAAGCTAACGTAATCTGAAATTTCGCCGCCAGAGCCTGTTTTTGGGTAGAACCAGATAATTTCAGAAAACGCATTGTTTTCTGCGGCAAAAACTTTAAACGATTGCGTCATGTCTATATTGGTCAATACATACTCTTGTACTGAGCAAGGTATTTGTTGAACAGCGCCGTTGTAAATGTAAAACCCTGTCTTATCCATGAAGTAAACATTTCCCCGCGCATTAACAGCAGAGTTGGGAGAAATCATGGAAACATCAGAGCTAATTGTAGTGAACTGAAATATAAACGGAGCGCCAATAAACCGCATTGAGTGAACAGAAACATCTGTCCATATCAGTATCTCTTGCCTTGTTTGAACAGCACCAACAATTTGACTACCAGAGTTAATGCGAACACCGCCAGCGGTATTGGTTGCTGTCGGAGTCCAGTCAGTAATACTTTCCTGATCAGACCAACGGACAAACAATCTGTCTTGATCTGCGGAGCCTATTGCATTTGCCCCAAAGGCAATGACATGCTGATCGTTGTCACTAACCAAAATTTGAGAAGCGATAGTGGGACAGTTAGATGCTCCTCCTAACGAGGTAATATTTACACCTCTATTATTTAAACCGTTTGATTCATCCCAATAAAAAATACCGCCGTTACGAACATTAAAAACCAAATCTTCGCCAAAGTTATCTTGGCTAAACTGCCTAAGCTGCCCAGAAACACTGAGAGCCGAGCCACTGCCCCAAGTACCATCTCCCCAAGGATTTGCTCCCCAGCCAGCAGCAGAGACATAGTCTATTAGCCCAGTATTTATCTGATAAGCACCAACAGTAGAAGAGCCGCCATTTCCAGTATCACTGGAATTTGCTGTAACAGTGCTGCCGCTAGTGTCTTTAGCCGTAATAGTAAAAGCGTTTGCGCTAGAAACACTAAGAACTTGATACTCTTGATTTAAAACTGCGGCAGTAATGTTGCCACCCAAACTTGCTGCGCTTGAAAACGTAACAAAATCATTCTGAACGGCACCATGAGCAGTGTCATTTACAGTAACCGTAGAAGATCCATTAGTCGCAGAGAAAGTTACATCGCCAGCGCCAGTAGTGCTTCTTATAGGGGTTATGTCATTCGCATTAACACCCTCGATGACGTAAAACTTTAAGTTTGTTCCTGCCCCAATGTACTTAACACGCTCAAGAGAAGCCCAAGCAAATAAAGAGCGACAAATGCCAAGAAAAGAAGATGGGGTTAGCTTAGTCCAACCGCCTATTTTTTCTGGTCTGCCTTTTCTAAATCTGATCTTATCAGAATCAAACCAGCCAGAATCAGCAGTGTACTCAGTGCCTTCCTTGTCTACGCCGGGAGCAAACTGAATTTTCTGTAATGGCATTGATCAGCTTCTTCTTCCCAAAGAAGCTATTCCTCCTCGCACCAACGGAACAACCCCTCCGCGAGACAAAGATGCTAAGCCTCCTTTAGCCATTGACTTAAAGCCAAACGTATCTTTTAAGTATTTATATGCAACTTTCGCTCTTTCGTCAGTGTCTGGGTAGTGTGCGGCAATTTGCTTTAATGCTGTACTTTGTTCTTCCGTAAGCTTATCAAAGTTTATATTAATCCTGCCTTTTTTGCCTGACCCATCATCAATAAGCACGTTTCTTAGGTCTTCTGTATCATCATCAGATCGAGGCATATCAAAAGGATTGCCTATCGTTGCTGCCCTTCCTGCTTGGCCTTTACCCTCATAAATTGGAGTCCTGTATCTTAGGTCTCTGTCATACAGAGCTTTTTCCATTGGGTCTATTTGCATGTTGTTATTTGTATCTACACCGCCTTGATTAAGAAATTTTAAATAGTCTTCTCTAGTGTAGGTGTAACCAGAACCCTCTGGGCTTCCGTAATTGTTTTGAGCAACTCTTGATGCAATTTCTTCTGTAGGCGCTCTAAACATTGAGCCATCTGATGCTTTAACCAAAAAGCCATTGTCAAACCAAACATCTCTAGTATAAGACCCCGGATCAGATGCAGCACCCCAGTCGTTAGGGCTATTAAATTGCACAGGATTTGTTTCTGGAGTGGGATCTGGTGGTGGAATGTCTTCTGCTGGTTGTGAAGTGTCTTCGACTTGTTCCGGTGGAACGTCAGGGAAGCCGGGAGTCGTTGCAATATTATCAATTGGATATTCATCTATAGGAACTCCGGGGCCACCGGGGAACCCACCATCTCGCGGGAATTCACCGCCGGGGCCACCGGGATAGTATCCACCACCGGGGAACCCACCACCGGGAGAAGGGCTTCTTCCTCCCTTACCTCCGGGTCTTCCGGGTATACCGGGTATACCGGGCATACCGGGCATAGGATAAGGGCTTGGAGAAGGCATTGGATAAGGCATACCATAATCAGGTCGCTGTCTAAACCTATCCATCATATTTAGCGTGTACATGCTCCGATTAGGATCTATCATGCTGTTAGGGCCAGACAGAGCTTGAATTAGGTTCTGAGAACGAGCAGGAGCGCCATAGCCCGGATCTCTAAAAGGAATGTTTGTCGGTATTACTTGGCCCATTCCACCCCCATAGACAGGAGCCAATTGGCCTTGCGGCCCCATTAACGGGTTACCATAACCGGGGAACCTTCTTCTACCGCCCATCCCCGGCCCCATTCTGGGAGGCATAGGATAAGGCCCACGATACCTCATATCACTTATGGGCATGTTACCCATAGACATAGGGTCATAACGTCCAGTAGTTGGCATCCCAAATGGCAATTGACTCATCTTTATTCTCCTGCGGCAGCTACCGCTAAAACTCTGTCTCTTAATCTAGCAGCACGTTCTGGCGTTTGCTGCGCCCATCTCGAATCCATCATCTCAAGAGACATCATACCCCACGCCTCCTGCTCTACAGCCGAATTCATATTTTTAAACTTGCTTAATCCGCCCTGACCTAATTGGAAACACATGTTGGTCAGTATGTGCTTAATCTCTTGAGGCAAATCATCCCAGTTGTCGTATATTGCTGTACACCCGTCAATAGCAATCTGAACATCGCTTTGGAACAATTCATAGCATCGAGCCTCATCAATGCCTTCGCTTTCAGGCACATCGTCATATGCCCCATGCACCGGAAGATTAGACTCTGGGTCGTTTTGTAGCACCTTGTGTCCAATCCCAACCGTCTTGTGGCCTTCGCTGCACATATAGCAATGCAGGATTTTGCCCTCGTCATTAGATATTTCTTCGTATACTTGGGTAACGTCTACGCTCATCTATACCTCGCAACTATGTAACCAATACAAAAACCTAGAAACATCCCTACCGCTAAATCCATCATTTGCCGTTCCTGTTAGACCATGCGGATGCAGAAAACCAGACTGACACAAGACCAGCAACAGACACATAGTAAATGGAACTCATTGCCCCAAGTATTTCGGCTGCTTGCTTTAATCCTAACATGTCACTAATAACCACCAAAGACGGATAAAGCATCATGCCAGCGATTGAGATGTAACACATATTGCGCTGAGCATCTGCCTTTTCATGCTGTGTCTCAAGATATTGAAGCCTTTCTGACATAGAGAGTTCTTCGTCAGTAACAACACCATCGCCATCAGCGTCATACCTAGCATAATCACTGCCTGCCTCTAGTCTTTTAGAATTCAATCTTTGACCATATCAACATAGTTGACCATGTAGTGGTCTTTGATATAACTAGATCCGGGCTTGTTTTTCTCTATCATTTTGCAGTGCCGCCTCATTAGAGGAGGAATCATAGGCACTATGTCTTTGCCATGCCTGTACATACTTACCGGCACCTGATCTAGAATCTTTAACCTTCCGCATCTTGGTGCGCCAAAGGTTACAATTTGCCTTGGAATAATCTCATCTCTTACCATTAACGCGCCAGTAATAAGAGCTACCGCCCCGCCAAGACTATGGCCTGTAAGCTCCACATCCTTTGGGTCTATGTCTTTTTCTAAACAAATTGAAGTTACTTTGTTAACCAATCGTTTTGATGCCCGGAGAAATCCAGCAGGACACCAGCCTAACTCCCTAGTCCAAAGAGGCAGTATTCTTAAATCTCGTACTGCATCTTTAGGTTCGTCGGTGCCTCGAAAAGCAAACACGCTGTTCCTGACAATAACCTCTATATTTGACTCTTCAAAATCAACAGCAGAGTAAGACTCTTTGCAAATTTCACTTAGTTCTTGGTGACTAGTCATCAGTAAGCACTCTTTCGTCAGGATCTAACTCACAATCAACATGATCATTAGATCGTTCAATGATAAAAGGCTCTGCAAAAAAAGGAACTGTGGAAGGTATTTGTATTGTGACAGACTTAGTTCCGCAGGTCGGTATCGAAGAACAACTGGATACAAACAAAAACGCTATAAAAACTATTACTTTCATTCAAACAACTCCGTTCCTTTTGGCACCATCTTTGGGATACAGTACGCACTTACGTTTTCTTGCATCCTGTATCTCTTTATATTTTCTGAACTACCTCGCCCTTCTTCAATAGCAATGGCAAACTCATTACATCTATAAATGCTTTGAAACAACATTCTGTCATCAGAGACAGTTTCTCCGCTGACTATTACCACTAATAAGAAGGCTATAATCATTCAACGGGGGTGTTCTCCAGTACCCAAACCACTGCCCAAACACAGCACATAAAAAAGACCCAAGCAAATGCAATTGTGCCGCCTAACTGTATGTATCCTTTGATCTCTTTCCTTCTTCTTCTAATCCTTGCAACTTCTTTTTCATGTGCTATACGAGACTCTTGCATCCGAGCCTTGACGCTGTTGTAAAGATCGCCTTGCCCTTGAATCAGGCATATGTCTTTGAATTGCCTGTCAAAATTCTCTAACTGACGTTTGGCTGACTCCATAGCAAGAGCTTCTTTGTATGACATCTTGCCAGCTTTGGCTCTTTCTACGTCATTATATTTTTCGGTTGCCTCTCCCCATTTGCCAACCAGACCTTGTAAACTTTTACCATGACCTGCTGTTTCCTTAAGGGTAGCTAATCCTTCGTTCAGAGCCTTCAGGGCCGACAGAACTGCTGCGACTTCTAACATGGGTCTTCACAGATACCGCGCTAAAAACACTGACGCTAAAATAAAAGGGTAAACCCCAACCGTCACCATAAATAAACTATTCATTCGAGCCTCCATGCGATCCATTCGCGCAGAGCCACGCTCAAGGCGTTCTTCTATCGCCGCAAAACGTAACGCACACTCTTTTTCGTGGGACTCTAACTTATCCACACTCTTTAGCTAGGCTTTACAGGCCAATCGTTGTCACCACTACCATCTGGCGCTGGAGATTTAAGATCAGGCCAACTAGAGTGAGTAGGTAGATCTCTTAATGCTTGTCTGTACGTCTTCCAGTTGTCAGCCAAAGCCACGCCTGTTTCTGCTGACTTAATTGC
>CEVZ01060762.1_pt1 | contig 10127 bp, 10 predicted proteins | sample 361371 | NCBI WGS metagenome assembly CEVZ01 (sample SAMEA2620217, study PRJEB7988) | marine metagenome | isolation source: saline water (ENVO:00002010), including
AACCAGTTAACTGGTGCTGCTACCTTGGACGCTTCCGCATTCAACCTTTCTGGTTTGACAGAATTGAAACTGGGTGCTATTGGTGGTCAGATTGGTGAATCTATTAGTGAGTTCTCCTCTGATGAAACAATGGGTGGAGACTCTAACTCTGCATGTCCTACTGAGAAAGCAGTTCGTGGATTCTTAACACGAGCAAGAATGGATGCTACTTCTGGTATCATCGTTCCTCCTCGTGGTCCTCAATCTGGTAGACCTACTGGTGGTGACCTCTTTGAAGGTGGTCTTCGCTACGACACTGATGCAAACGGACTAGAATTCTATAACGGTTCAGACTGGTTGCCTCTAGGTGCTTACGCTAATGTAACTTCAACATCTAATGTTACTCTAGCTAACAAGCAACAGTGTTTCGCTAACACATCTGGTGGTTCATTCACAGTTACTTTACCTGCATCTCCTGTTAAGGGTGACAGTGTAAGAATCTTTGACTCACATAAGACATTTGATTCAAACTCATTAACGGTTGGTAGAAACGGTAATCCAATTATGGGAGACAACGCTGACCTAACAGTCACAACTGAAGGTGCAGCATTTGAAATGGTCTTCTTTGATGGATCACAAGGATGGAGAATTATCACCATCTAATTCTTGCTGATGGGAGTGGTACACTCCCTTTTTGTTATATTTTTCTAAATACTATTACACCACAAGGCATAGGCAATGGCTGATTATCAAAGTTATAAACAAATTAATGGAGGGTTGGCAGTTGCTGCCAACTCGTTAGGACCAGCGCAGGTTAGTGGTTTCTCAACTGCTGTTACTTGTCAGTTCTATATTTGTAATAGCAACTATTGGGATCATGCCAACGGAGGTTGCTGCTTATACTGGACGGTTCCAGGTAAGGCACTCACTGTTAGGTTTGAACTGACTGCTGGTGGTGGATCGGGTAGTATATCTGCTTGCTGTCACAATGGTCCTGGTGGTGGAGGTGGTGCTTATGCTGTTAAGACACAGTTTGCACACAAAGGAGACTTTACTGCTGGAAGTACTGCATATACTATATGTGCTGGTGGTTCTAGTCAGTGTTCATGTTGTGGATTTAATACAGGATATGGATGTTGTGGTAGACGAGGATGTACATCATATGTTAATGGTGGTACTTTAAGTAACTTCTGTGCTGTTGGTGGAGCATGGGGTTGGCATCAGTGCTCTGGTGGTTGCTACTCTTGTAGTTCTACTTGGCAGTGCTGCAGATGTTGGGGTACTACTGCTTGCTGGTACGGTGCAGACTTTGGTATCAGAGGAACATCTCCAGGAAGAAGAAATAATCAGTACTGCCGTGGTTCAGCATGGTCATGGTCATCTGGTGCATCTGGTCCTTGGGGTAGAGGTGCTGACACTGCTAATGTGGACAACTGCTCTCATGGTGTAACACAAGGATGCTGCAGAGGACATTCACTATTCCCTGGTGGCGGTGGACACTCACCATATACTGATGGATCCTGCTGTTGGGGAGGATTTGGACAAGGTGGAATGGTCGTGGTAACCTATTGGTCATAATATAAATAACAGATGAGGGAGCAAACCTGAACAAAACATGGCACAAATTACTAAGACAGTTATCTTTCCTTGCTCAACGGAGTGGCTAGGACAAGAACAATCATCAACAACCGTTGGTATAGCAACCTATGAAGGACCAGAACAGTTATTAACTGAATGGTTGGTTGGTGCTGATCCAGCACAATGCGAAAGGACAGTTGATCCTGACTCTAAAGACGCAGAGAAACCCTGCCCTCTTGATTGTGTTCAGGTTATGTTAGATTGTAATAAATATCCTCTTCATGCTTTAGCATTATGGGGACAGAAATATCCAGGTGCTAGAATCATAGTTGATGTTGGACCTTCTGATGTAGATAACCCATCTATTGCAGATCCACATGACTTCCAAGAGACATTTGATCAGAGATCATTCTATTATGATACTGCCACAAGTACTTGGTCGAACGGTGCATTCAATCATGATGGTGATCCTACTGGTATTAGTACAGAAGGTGTAATGTTTGGATGGGATTGGGTAAGAGCAACAAGAAATCAAATGCTCGATGAGTGTGATGGTAGAGTTGCTGCACCAGATACCCCAGAGTCAGTTATTGCACCTTGGAAAGTATATCGTCAGAGATTAAGAGATCTTCCTGCTGATTGGGCAGGTATTGGTACTGCTACACACTTGATCGTATGGCCAATGGATCCAGATCAAGTAGCTGCAGGTAAAACATTTGGAGTTATCCCTGCTGTTGGTGGTGACATCAATGGAGATTTGTTGCCAACAGATCCGAACACTGATAACGCAAAGTTAAATAACGCACCTAGCTAAAACAAAATTGACTTTTTAGTTACAAGATTCTGGGAAAATTTTTCCCAGAATTTTTTTGACCTATAGGATTTTAAACATGGAAAAACAATTTGTCCCCAAGGAGATACAGCATCAAGTAGCTACTTGGGGACCATATTTATGGCAAAGTGAATTACTTCCTTCTATTATAGAAGAGATATCTAAGAGAGCAGCAACAGTTAGAGGTGTTGAGAAACAGAACTCATCACATAAGTTAGCTGCTATCATGACAGATGAGTGGACTTTTAAGGATAATGATAGGGAATGGGTGCAAGAAGTATTAACTCCTTGGGTAATTACATATTTAAAATCATTTATAGAATACTCTGGTGGTAAATTTGAACCATTTGATTGGGATATTAGAGAGTTGTGGGTAAACTATCAGAAAGCTAATGATTTTAATCCACTACACAATCATACTGGATTACTGAGTTTTGTATTATATTTGGATGTTCCTGAGGAAATACCACAAGAATATTATCAGTGGAATAATCGTGGACCTAAACCAGGATCAATTGTCTTTAGATATGGTGAAGAAAAGGATATGCTTTCACCTATGAGGTTTTACATACCAAAGGCAGGAGATATTTTTATATTTCCTTCTTGGTTGGAGCATATGGTTATACCATTTAAGACTCCTAATATAGAGAGAGTATCTGTTTCGGGGAATATATATGTTCGAGATAAATGATCCTGAAATTACCTTAGTATCTAAGATAGGTAAGGAAAATAGAAATGCATTAATCATTGACAATTTCTATAAGAATCCTGATGAGGTACGAGAGTATGCATTGTCATCTAAAAGATATAGTCCTCAGGAGAACCCTGATCTTTTATCTGCATTCCCAGGATGGAGAGTGTTTGAATATGATAAAAGAATTCAAAATTTAAAACCATTTTTTACTAGTATATCTAGAGAACCTCTGTGGCGTAGACCAATCAATTATCATTATTGGGATGCTAATTGGAGAGAACAAGGTTTCATGGTTAATATACTTAATCAATCTTCTTATGATCATAGTATATTTCCTCATCAAGATTGCTTTGATAATCATTTTGGTGTGGTGATATATTTAAATACCCCAGAAGAATGTCAAGGTGGAACTAACTTATACTCTTGGCATGGGTCACAGACTACACCAGAACCTGATATGATAGATGATCCTATTGACTCAGGTAGTTGGGAGGTTGTTTTGGGTTTGGAAATGGTGTATAATAGATGCGTTGTGTATGAATCAGAGACATTGCACATGCAGTGGATGGATGAAAGGATGTTTACCGATCATGATCGTATAGCACAAGTTCTTTTTATGTGACTATATAAATTATCGAATAACTATTATGAGATCTAAAGTATTTTTTATTAATGGTGGTGCTGGTAGAGTAATTGCTTCTATTCCTGCACTAGAGAAGTATGCTGAAACCCATGACGATTTTGTTATCGTAGCAGAAGGAGGGATGAATTTCTTTAAAGGTCATCCTGTTCTGGATAAGTTTGCATATGATCATTGGCATAAGAATCTATTTGAAGATAAGATAAAACATAGAGATTGTATGACACCTGAACCTTATAGGAGGTGGCATTATTATAATCAGAAATGTAATATAGCTCAAGCATATGACATGGAAATCAATGGGTTGGATGAACCCAGAGAACTTGATGTTCCAAAGATTAAATTATCTAAGACCGAAGCAATCAATGCTATTAATCTTGTAGAACAAGTTAAAGCAAAGACGAAAAAGGATAAGGTAATAGTTGTTCAACCTTTTGGTAGAGGTGCAGAGGTACAGGGAGAATATATTATTGATCAGAGTTCAAGGAGTTTTCATCAAAGAGAAATTGTAGAAATAATTAATAACTTGAGAAAGGATTATGCTGTCATCATCATGTCTGAGTTTCAGTTTGTTGTTGATCCACCTGACTCAAATCAGATTCCATGTGCTTGGCCACAGGCAGACATTAGAGTATGGGCAGGTATCATTGAGTGTGCAGATCATTTCTTAGGATGTGATAGTGTTGGACAACATATTGCTAAGTCTGTTGGTACTACAGTAACTACTGTTATTGGTGCTACATTCCCTGAAAATATTTCATATCCAGATGATCCTAACTTTGATATCATTGATATTGGTAAGGGTAAGCGAGTCTTTCAACCTATTAGGTTGACAGCAGAAGACTATCAGGATATGATGAACGATGAATGTATGAAGATGAGTGGTGAAAATGTTAAAGAAGTAATCACTAGTTGTAGAAAGAGACTTGGTAAGTCTAAGGCTTACTCTGGTAATTTAAAACTAGAAGAGGAACAGCAACCTTCTAAATGCTGTGATAATACTCCACAACTTAATAGAGGGTTTGGTAAATGACACAATGGATTGGTGCAATCACCCGTGGACATAATGGAGGGTGTTGTCTTTTAAAGGATGGCAAAATTGAATTTGCTATTGAAGAAGAAAGACTTACAAGACAAAAATATGATGGTGCTCCTCTTGCTTCTATGATGAAGATGAAGGAGCACATTGGAGAGGATCAACTTGATGTTCTTTTGGTTGCTCATACACAAAATCTTAAAGAGACTGCTGGTGAACTAGAGTATAGTATTGAAGATGTCTATACAGGTTGGGCTAGAAAACTTGGATTGATTGATAGGGATGTTGCTTATCAGAATATACTTCATGGTGGTGAACATCCTCAGGTAAAAGATCTTAGTCTTATCCATCACAAACTTCATGCTGCTGCAGCATTCTATCGTTCTGGATTTGATACTGCAGTTGCTCTTATTGTTGATGGTGCAGGATCTGCTTTTAGATTTGGATCTTTTAATAAGCAACAAACATTTTGGGAGGTAGAAAGTATATACGGATGTGATTATCCATCTGATATTAGTTGTCTCTTTAAACATGTTGGTGGTAATGGTCCTACTGTAAGGCAGGTGGATGGTGAGTTTGATAACTCCTTGATTGATCCTGATGATAAAGGATCATCTTTAATTGTTATTGATCAGACATGTGGTATTGTGAAAGCATATGAAGCAGTCACTATGTACTGTGGTTTTAGGGGGATAGAAGCAGGTAAAACTATGGGATTATTTCCATACGGTAAACCTAATGAATCTATGGGACCAATATTTTCTCCAGAAGGTGATGGTGATTATAGACATGTGAATCCTAATATATTCATACCATACTATCCTAACTCTGGTATTGTTAATGAAGGTCTTGATTCATCATGGCAAGCACCACCAGACATTGAACAGTCTGACCTCTCTAGGTTACAGAATCGTAGAGACATGGCTTATGCTGTACAGACAGCATCTCAGGAGAAGATGGTTGAGATGATTAGACTTGCTGTTGCTACTACATCTAATAATAATGTTGTAATTTCTGGTGGATATGGATTGAATTGTGTGGCTAACTATTATTATAAGCAACAGTTAGAGGATGAAGGTATTAATTTATATGTTGAACCTATCTCTAGTGATGCTGGTACTGCATTAGGTGCTGCTCTTTATTGGTATCATAAAGTGAGTAAGAATGAAGAGGTTAAAGATTATAGTGGGTTGTATCTTGGAATAGATTATAATTATAAATTGGATGATGTTGAATCAGTTGCTGAGAAATATAATGCAGAGATAACTGATGCTAATGATAAGGATGTTGTAGATCTTATCTTGAATAAGAATATCGTTTCATTATTCCAAGGTAGATCTGAGTCTGGTCCTCGTGCTCTTGGTAACAGATCTATTCTATATGATCCTCGTGATCCTAAAGGAAAAGATATTGTTAACAAGGTTAAGCATCGTGAATACTTCAGACCATTTGCAGGTTCTATTTTGGCAGAGCATGTACATGAGTGGTTTGATTTAGTTGACATGGAAGACACTCCTTACATGATGTATGCTGTTAAGTGTCAAGAAGGTGTTGAAGAAAAGATACCTTCTATCATACATGTTGACGGGACATGTAGAATACAAACAGTAACTGAGGAACAAAATGAGAACTACTACAAACTCATCAATGAATTCTTTAAACAAACTGGTTGCCCTATCATCTTTAATACTTCCTTTAATTTGGGTGGAGAACCTCTGGTTGAAACTCTCGATGATGCATTACGCACTCTTTCTAATTCTGATATTGAGTACTTGTATCTTCCTGAATTTGGTAAGCTAGTTACGATTAAAAATGACTAAGGTTTTTGTTAATGGAACATTTGATCTCCTTCATGTTGGTCATGTATCATTACTTAGCTGGGCAAAATCTCTTGGAGATTATGTTGTAGTTGGTATTGATACTGACGATAGAGTGAGGGAGAAGAAAGGACCAACCAGACCAATATATAATCAAGAGGATAGGGGATTGATGTTGGTTGCTTTGCAAGCAGTTGATGAGGTTAGGTACTTTGATAGTGATGAATCTCTTGAGGAATTGGTAAAAGAGATCAAACCTGATATAATGGTGGTTGGTTCTGATTGGAAACACAAATCAGTTATTGGTTCTTATTGGGCCGCTGAATTAAAATTCTACGATAGGATTGAAAAGTATGCAACTTCAAAGACAATACAATGTATTATTGATAGGGGATAGTTGTACTGATGTATGGGCTTATGGTTCATGTAGTCGTCTAAGTCCTGAAGCACCTGTACCTGTTATGAAATATAGGGAGACTCAAAGTGCTCCTGGTATGGCAGCGAATGTTAATGAGAATTTAAAGTCTCTTGGTATCAATGTAAACTTCCTTACTAATAAAGAATCTATTACTAAGACAAGATATATTGATGAGAAGTCTAACTATCAGGTGATGCGTCTTGATAATGAACCTGTTGTAAAACCTTTGCGTGAGGCAGAACTTAGAATGGCAGCAATGCATCTGGAGTATGATGCTGTTGTTATATCTGATTATGATAAAGGATTTGTTGATAATAATTTGATTGATATAATAGCACCTAAGAATCCAGGTATTAAAATATTTGTTGACACTAAGAAGAAAAAATTACCAACACAATATAATAATGTTGTATATAAAATTAATAAGAAAGAGTTTGAGTTGTTAGATCCTAATCATATACCTAATGGTAAGAATATGATTGTAACTAATGGACCTAATGGTGCATTATGGGATCATCAAACATTTCCTGTACCTATTACTAGAGTGTTTGATGTAAGTGGTGCAGGTGATACATTCTTAGCAGCATTAGTATTCTATTACATACAATTACCTGACATGAGAGAGTCTATTAATTTTGCTAATAGATGTGCAGCTATTGCAGTACAAAATCCTGGTACATATACTTTGACAATGGAAGATGTTGATGGAATTCTCAGCAAATAGTATCTTAGCATTTAATGCTACACATAATGCATCTGTTGCTTATGTGAAGGATGGTGTACTTGATTTAGTATTAGAAGAAGAGAGGTTGAGTCATAAGAAACATGACAACCAACCTTTCTTATCTTTATGTGAAGTTGCTAAATTTATTGATCCCAATGTAGCACTTGTATTAGGTGCAGGTTTACTTCATTCTGATGAAGATATTAAATCTAAAAAGTCTGGGATTTCTTATCGTAAAGTTGATGAAACTATTGATACCTGTGTCCAGTTAGTTCATAAAGCATCTAAATCTGAGAGAGCTTTATTTAATAATCTTAGTAGTGAGCATCATTTATATCATGCTGCTATTGGATTTTATAACTCTGGATTTAAAGATGCAACATGTGTCATTGTTGATGGTGCAGGTGCTCATGTTGATGATTGTTCTCATGAAGTTGAAACAATATACAAAGCATCATATCCTTGTAACTTTGAGACTGTTCATAAGAAAGTTGTTCCTTGGTATACTCTAGCTAATAAGTTTCCTAAGGAAGCAATTAAACCACCGACTTGTCCAGAACCTACCACTGGTATTGGTATGGTTTATTCTGGTATTGCTAATTACTTTGGGTGGGGACACCTTGGGTGTGGAACTTTGATGGGTCTTGCTCCTTGGGGTGAAGAAGATCCAAACATTAAACCATTTGTTATTGATGGTGAGATTGATGAGAGTATGTGGGAACGAGGTAGTTGTGGGGCAGAGTTTATACCATATGATTATGTTAAGAAAGTACCTGTCTTTAGAAGTATAAAAGATCCTAGGAAAAAGTTTCAGTATCTTTGTAATCTTGCTTACAGATTACAAAAGGATTTTGAATCTTATATGATTAATCTTATTAAGAAAGCAATAGAGTTGGGTGACTCTAAGAATATTGTTTTGTCTGGTGGGTGTGCTTTAAATTGTGTTGCTAACTATGAGTATCTTAAACATTTACCAGAAGGATATAAATTATATGTTGAACCTATCTCTACCGATGCAGGAACTGCTGTTGGTATGGCATTGTATAATCATTATTCTATCTCTCAATCATATGATATAAAACCATTGAAGAGTTTGTATCTGGGACCAACTAGAGAATACTATGCACCATCTGATTCATATTCTGCAGAGGTTTCTGATGTTGTAGATGTAATCCAGAAAGGAAATGCAGTAGCATTATTTCAAGGAAGATCAGAGCAAGGACCAAGAGCTTTAGGTAATAGATCTCTGTTGTTTGATCCAACTATACCTGATGCTAGAGTACAAGTTAATAAAATTAAATTAAGAGAGTTCTTTAGACCATTTGCTGCTACTGTTTTAGCAGAGTATGTACATGAATGGTTTGATCTTCGTGGCATGGAAGAGACACCTTACATGATGTATGCAGTTGATGTCTTAGAAGATAAGAGAGATATTATACCTGGTGTTATTCATGTTGATGGTACATGTAGGATACAAACTGTTACTAAAGAACAGAATGAGAATTACTATAATATAATTAAAGAATTCTATAATAGAACTGGTGTCCCTATGCTATTCAATACTTCATTGAATCTTTCTGGTGATACTATGGCAGAAACTATTAAGGATGTTTTGTATATTATAGACAATTCTGCAGTGGACTACCTTTATCTTCCAGAACATGCTAAAATGGTTTATAGAAAAGAAAATAAAAACAAACACAAGAAAGGTTATGCAGACAACTCAATCTTCGTTGGATCCTTACCCTACCACCACAAAAGTGTTTAAAAGATACTGCTTTGATATTGATGGTACTATCTGTACACCTGGTACATGTAATGCATGTCAGTATGAAGGTGCTACTCCTAAAAAGGATAGGATAGAAAAGATTAATAAGTTATATGATGAAGGACATTACATTATGTACATGACTGCTCGTGCAATGGGAAGAAATAAACATCTTTCTAATGAAGAAGCGAAAGCAAAAGCGAAAGAGATTGTAGAACCTCTGACTAAAATGCAGCTAGATATATGGGGGTGTAAATACCATGAGTTAATCTTCGGTAAACCCCATGCTGATTTGTTTATTGATGACAAAGGTGTAAAAGATGAGGATTTTTTTAAATGAAAAAGAAACAACCTAAATTTGTAGATAAAGGTTGGGGTTACGAGAAATGGATCGCTAACTCTGATGAGTATTGTGGTAAGCTATTGTTTATTAAGAAAAACCACAGGTGCTCATGGCATTATCACATACTAAAAGATGAGACCTTCTACCTACAGTCAGGAAGGATCGAATTGTTTTATAGTTCTGATAATGATAGAGATTCTGCAAAGACTATGTTGCTAGAACCTGGTGATAGTTTTCATTGTTGTAGAGGAACTAGACATCAGATGCTTGCACTAGAAGACTCAGAATTATTTGAATT
>CEVZ01027839.1_pt1 | contig 10116 bp, 10 predicted proteins | sample 361371 | NCBI WGS metagenome assembly CEVZ01 (sample SAMEA2620217, study PRJEB7988) | marine metagenome | isolation source: saline water (ENVO:00002010), including
ACAGCTCTTTTCAAATCAAAAGCCCCCATATCCAAAGCTTCACTCTTCATATACAAGGCAGCCCGATCAAAATACAAAGCAGCATTTAAAGTGTCATATGAAATAAGATCTGAGACAGAATCAATTTTATGAATCAAGGTTGAAGGAGCATCTGTTTCTAATATAGTATCTGAACTTAAATGATTAACATTAGAGTTTTGCTGACAAGATGCAAATAGAATACAAAAAATGAAATATGGGTATGTTTTTTTCATTTGAAGATTAAAAAAACTTTAGAATGTATATCAAGCTGTTTGAATTTGTTCTACAATTTTAGATTCAATCTCTTCAGCCAATTCTAAATTGTCAAGTAACAAGCGTTTAACTGCATCTCGCCCTTGACCTAATTTAGTATCTCCATAACTAAACCAGGAACCACTCTTGTTTACAACACCATATTCTACGCCTAAATCAATCACCTCTCCTGATTTAGAAACACCTTCTCCATACATAATATCAAACTCAGCCTTACGAAACGGAGGTGCGACTTTATTTTTAACAACTTTAACACGGGTACGGTTACCAATGACATGATCTCCATCTTTAAGCTGTGTACTTCTTCGAATATCTAATCGAACAGATGCATAAAACTTAAGGGCATTTCCTCCAGTAGTCGTTTCAGGATTTCCAAACATCACACCAATTTTTTCACGCAATTGATTAATAAACATACATGTACAACCAGTTTTGGAAATGGAAGCAGTAAGTTTTCTAAGTGCTTGAGACATTAAACGAGCATGTAATCCCATTTTAGAATCCCCCATCTCTCCCTCTATTTCACTTTTAGGCGTAAGAGCTGCTACAGAATCAATAACAATAATATCAACTGCTCCAGACCGAATTAAATTATCAGCAATTTCTAAAGCTTGCTCTCCAGAATCAGGTTGCGCTATAATTAATTCATCAATATTTACACCTAAATTCTCTGCATAAAATCGATCAAATGCATGCTCTGCATCAATAAAAGCGGCAATTCCACCCGCTTTCTGAGCCTGAGCCATAGCATGAATAGCTAAAGTAGTTTTACCTGAAGATTCAGGACCATAAATCTCAACAACTCTACCTTTGGGGTAACCACCAATACCAAGAGCTAAGTCTAAACCTAACGAACCTGTGGGTATACAAGCAATATCTTCAGCTACAACATCACCCATTTTCATTACAGAACCTTTACCGTAAGTTTTTTCCAACTTATCCATTGTAAGTTGAAGCGCTTTAAGCTTTGCTTCTCTTTCTTTTTCCATAATTTCTATATTTATTTCTGTAACAAAACAACAAGTAATCCGCGACAACTTGTGTCACTAATTGTAAGATTCTAATATTTGATTGGTATGATCCTTAGTTTTCACTTTTGAAAAAACTTTTTCAATCACGCCATCTTCATCAATTATAAAGGTCGTCCTATGAACACCATCGTATTCTTTACCCATAAATTTTTTTGGGCCCCAAACACCAAATGCTTTAATCACAGCTTTATCTTCATCAGCAATTAAGCTAAAAGGAAGATTATACTTATCAATAAACTTTTGATGACTCTTTGATGAATCAGGACTGACACCTAATACAATAAATCCTTTTTCTTGAAGTAAATTATAATTCTCACCTAAATTACAAGACTCAGCAGTACAACCAGGTGTCATATCCTTAGGATAGAAATAAAGAATAACTTTTTTACCTAAGAACTCAGACAAAGAAGTTGACTGACCAAATTCATTTAAAGCAACAAAATCAGGAGCTTTATCACCAACATTTAAATTTATCATAACAGTATATTAATTGTATAAAATTAAAAAAATGCCTCATTTGACATAATCAAATGAGGCAGTATTTATCAACAAAATAAAGCACTTAACCTTATTAATTGTTTACAATAATAAAAGGCTCTATTAATCTTGATTTTATAACATTAACAGATTTTGCATAACCAAGAACAAACCTTAATGTTTTATCTGATGGTTTAGTTCTAATTTTAGCATCTTTATTTTTTCCGGAATCAGACAGTCCAGATCTGTCATCGAGTGTAGTTGTTTTCGCCATATAAATCATTTTTATTTGTTTATATAACGACAAATAACTCCTGTTTATTGTAAAACCAAATTAATATTATATTTTTCTTTAAGTTTTCTTAAATTAATCAAGGCATAACGCATTCTTCCAAGCGCTGTATTAATACTAATACCACATTCCTCAGAAATTTCTTTAAAAGTCATTCCAGAATAATAACGCATCTGCACAACTTCTCTCTGCTCATCAGACAAGTAAGTAACTAAATCTTTGACTTCATTAAAAACCTGCATATTAATTACATCAGACTCTACACAATCCACCTCTTCACCCAAAGTATTAAAAATATCATACTCATCATTCGGTCGAATCATTTTAACTCGAGCCTCTCTTCGAAAATGGTCAATGACCATATTATGAGAAATTCGCATGACCCAAGAAATAAACTTCCCCTCTTCGTTATATCGACCCTCACGAAGTTTATTAATAACCTTAATAAATACATCTTGAAAAATATCATTTGCCAGATCTACATCCTTAACTTTTGATATAATAAATCGAAAGATCTTGTCTTTGTGTCGAATAATTAAATGTTCAATAGATAAGGAATCTCCAGATAAAAAGGCACTAACAAGTTCTTGATCAGAAAAATTTTGCGCACGCATAAGCTACCATTTAAGTTAAACATTAATAAAATGTAATAGGTAGAAATGCTTCTATACGCAATAATATTTGGTTAGTAATAATTTGGTAAATATACACATTTTCAATAACCATACCAAAACTTTAAATGTTAAGCTCGGTTAAATTTCATAATTTTGCGTTTTTGCAATACATAAAGTGTATATGAAAGAATTTGAAAGGCTTGATTCCAAAGAATACATCCTTATAAAGGGAGCTAGACTTCACAATCTTAAAAACATTGATTTAGCAATTCCCCGCAATAAATTTGTTGTAATTACTGGACTTTCAGGCTCAGGTAAATCTAGCTTGGCTTTCGACACACTTTATGCTGAAGGACAAAGAAGATACGTAGAAAGCCTTTCTTCTTATGCACGTCAATTTTTAGGAAGATTAAATAAACCTAAAGTTGAAAGCATCAAAGGGATTTCCCCTGCTATTGCTATAGAACAGAAAGTAAACTCTAAAAACCCACGTTCAACTGTTGGTACAAGTACTGAAATATATGATTACATAAAACTACTCTTTGCTAGAATCGGTAAAACATATTCGCCAATTTCAGGCAAAGAAGTCAAAAAAGATAGTATAGAAGATGTCGTAGATTTCATTTTAAAAAAAGATGATGGATCAAAATTCTACATTCTTGCGCCCACTCACCACGATAAAAAAGACCATAAGATCTACCTACAGATGCTTCTTCAGCAAGGTTATCATCGATTAAAATGCGGAGATGACATCTTACGTATCGAAGACATTTTAACTCAAGAAATAGATATAAGCTCTAATTTCCACTTATTAATTGATCGATTAAGTGTTAATGATAACATTAGAGAACGGCTAGCTGATTCTATACAAACTGCTTTTCATGAAGGAAAAGGAGAATGCACAATAGAATTTTTCAATTCTAACGATATTCAAACATTTAACAATCGTTTTGAATTAGATGGAATTAGATTTGAACAACCAAGCACCCATCTTTTCACATTTAACAATCCGGTTGGAGCATGTAAAACCTGTGAAGGTTATGGCAGCATTATGGGAATTGATCAAGATTTAGTGATTCCTAACACAGGACTATCTATTTATGAAGATGCCATTGCATGTTGGAGAGGAAACACACTCAGTAAATATAAAGAAGACATCATTTTTAATGCTGAAAAATGGGGTATACCAATTCACAAACCTTATTTCGAGCTATCGAAAAAACAAAAAAACTTTTTATGGGAAGGAGATGAGGAGTTTAAGGGAATAAAGCCATTTTTCGCTCAACTAGAAAAGAAAAACTATAAGATTCAAAATCGCGTTTTATTATCCAGATACAGAGGTAAAACAAAATGTCCAGAATGCGATGGAAAACGATTGCGCCCAGAAGCTAATTTTGTGAAAATTTCTGGATATTCAATTTATGACATCATAGACCTACCAATTGATGAGCTTTACAAGATATTCGAGAACATAAAATTAAATAAATACGAAACAAAAATAGCAAGTCGAATACTTACGGAAATTAAAAATCGCCTGCAATTCTTAATGGATGTAGGACTAAACTATTTAACTTTAAATCGACGATCTTCATCACTATCAGGAGGAGAATCTCAACGAATAAACTTAGCAACTTCATTGGGCAGTAGTCTTGTTGGTTCCATGTACATTTTAGATGAACCCAGCATTGGACTTCACTCAAAAGATACAGAAAGACTCATAAAAATACTTCGCTCACTCAGAGATCTAGGCAACACCGTAATCGTTGTTGAACATGATGAGGATATTATAAAAGCTGCGGATTTAGTTATTGACATAGGTCCTAAAGCTGGAATACATGGTGGGAAAGTAATGTTTAGCGGAACTTATAAAGAAATCGAAAACGAAAGAGATAGTCTAACAGCACAGTATTTAAATGGTAATCTAAAGATCAAAATACCAAAAAAAAGAAGCTTTACAAATACAATAGAAATTAAAGGTGCTCGACAGCATAATCTAAAAAATATTAATGTCAAAATACCTTTAAATGCACTTACAGTTGTTAGTGGAGTAAGTGGTTCTGGAAAAAGCAGTCTAATCAAAAACATTTTACACCCAGCCTTAGTAAAAACATTAGGAGGTTACGGCCCAAAAACCGGGCAATTTGACGCTTTAACTGGAAGTCTTAAAAATATTTCTGCAGTTGAATTTATAGATCAAAATCCTATTGGCAAATCATCTAGATCCAACCCAGTAACTTACATTAAAGCATACGATGACATAAGAAACCTATTTGCAAAACAATCACTTTCAGGCTCAAGATCATATAAAGCAAAACACTTTTCTTTTAACACAGATGGAGGTCGTTGCGAAAATTGCTCTGGAGAAGGTGAAGTAACTATAGAAATGCAATTTATGGCTAATGTTCACCTTGAATGTGAGCAATGCAAAGGCAAACGTTTTAAAGATGAAATTCTTGATGTAAAATTCCAAAAGAAAAATATTGCGGATATTTTAGACATGACCATTGATGAATCTATTGAATTCTTCCAAAAAGCAGAACAAACAAAAATTTCAAAACGACTTCAACCACTTCAAGATGTTGGTCTAGGTTATATTCACTTGGGACAATCTTCATCTACATTAAGTGGCGGAGAAGCCCAAAGAGTTAAATTAGCTTCCTTTTTAGGAAAAGGGAAAAAAGAGGGTCAACAGTTCTTTATTTTTGACGAACCTACAACAGGCTTACATTTTCATGATATTAAAAAACTATTAAAATCATTCAATGCACTCATCGAAAATGGACATACTATTTTAGTAATTGAACACAACCCAGACGTTATTAAATGTGCCGATTGGCTAATTGATCTTGGTAAAGAAGGAGGAAATAAAGGGGGTGAACTTATATTTCAGGGATTACCAGAAGACATTATCAACTGTAAGCAAAGTGCCACAGGGCGATTTTTAAAAGAAAAGTTTTAACATTTAACTGCTAAACTGTAACTCAAACAATCTACTATAATACCCTTTTTGTTCCATTAAATCTGAATGGCTTCCTGATTCTACTATGCGACCTTGATCCATCACTAATATTTTATCCGCATTTTGAATAGTAGCTAAACGATGTGCTATAATAATTGAGGTTCTCCCCTCTGTTAATTTATTAATTGACTGTTTAATCAAATATTCTGTTTGAATATCTACTGATGAAGTAGCTTCGTCTAAAATTAACACACTTGGATTACATACATAGGCACGTAAAAAGGCTATTAATTGACGCTGACCTGCTGACAACATAACACCTCTTTCTCGAACATTATACTGATATCCACCAGGTAACTGCTCAATAAAATCTTCTAATCCTATAGCTTTAGCTGCATCACGAACTTCATTAATAGGGATCTCTTTATCTAAAACAATATTTTTATAAATGGTATCTGAAAACAAAAACACATCCTGTAAGACCAGAGCTATATGACTTCTAAGCGATTGAACATTATACTGCATGATATCTTTACCATCCAATAAGATGGTTCCCGAATCAACATTATAAAAACGTAAAATCAAATTAATAATGGAACTTTTACCAGCACCTGTTGCCCCAACCAATGCAAGTGTTTGACCAGCTTCTACTTCAAAATTTACATCCTTTAAAACAGGTTCTTCATCAATGTACGAAAAATGAATTCGATCAAATTTTAGATGACCTTGAACCTCATGAATCATTAAATCTACATCAGAATTTACATATTCCTCAGTATCCAACACCTTAAACACTCTATTAGAAGCGACAATACCCCTTTGTAAAACATTTATCCGATCTGCTAAATGTCTAACAGGCCTAAATAGCATATTAATTAAAAGAATAAAAGCCATCATTAAACCTAGTGTTACACCGCCTCCTGAAAGTATATCCATTCCACCATACCAAACCATTGCACCTAATGCAATAGCACTCATAATTTCTATAACCGGAAGAAATATAGAAAAATGCCATATAGCCTTTATAGTAGCTGATCGAAAAGTAGCATTTGTCTTCTTAAAATTATCCAGTTCCTGCGATTCTCGATTAAAAATTTGAACAATTTTCATTCCTGTAATATGCTCTTGCACAAACGTATTTAATTTAGAAATAGCTGATCTCTCATCTTCAAAAGCACTTTTCATTGCTCTCTGAAAATACTTGGTAGCCAAAATAAGTAAAGGAAAAACCGACAAAGAAATTATGCTTAACATCACATTGCTTGAAAACATCCAGACAACAATAATGACAATCTTAAAAAGGTCGCTAAAAATAACCAAAACGCCATGTGAAAAAATTTCTGCTATGGTTTCAATATCAGAGACACATCGAGTCACCAATGCTCCAATAGGTGAATTGTCAAAATATTTTAAACGAAAAGATAAAATCTTTTTATAAAGCTGCTCTCTAATATCCTTAATAACAGATTGACCAATCCAATTTGCTGCATACATAAAAAGAAACTGAAAAATAGATTCTAATAAAAGTAAACCAATCATTATGAGGGTATACTTCAATAACATTTCTGGATCCTTACCTATAATGAAATGATCAACTGTATATTCAATAATGATGGGTCTAGAAATAGAGAGTAATCCTAGAGAAATACTAAAAAAAATGCTTACAAAAAAAATAAATTTGTACGGCTTTACAAAACGCATAACTCTATACAAGAGTTTAACATCAATAATATGTTCTTTTTTAGCTGTTGCCATCCAACAATTCATTCGGATAATTAATACTCAAAAGATAAAGACCTTTTGCAGGAGCCGAAACACCGGCAGCACTTCGATCCATTTTAGCAACGATATCTTTAAACTCATTCACTGTTGTTTTCCCTTTGCCAACATCTACTAGTGTACCTACAATAGCTCGAACCATATTCCTTAGAAACCGATCTGCTTCAATCGAAAAGACCCAAATATCACCTCTTTGCTCCCATATAGCTTTTCGTACATCACAAATATGTGTATTCACATCAGTATGCAACTTTGAAAAACTTGTGAAATCATTAACCTCAAGCAAAAACTCAGCAGCAAGATTCATTACATCAAAATCTAAATTACTATACAACAACCAAGCTGCATCTTTTAAAAAAGGATTTTTATGCTGACACAACCAATATTCATAAACTCTTGCTGTTGCATCAAAACGAGCATGAGCAGTATCTGACACAAGAAAAATAGATTTAATATGAATCGCATCACAGAGATAAGAGTTTAATCGATACTGTATTTTTTCACAATCTAATATTTGATCAGTATCAAAATGAGCATACATCTGTTTCGCATGAACTCCAGCATCTGTTCTTCCTGCGCCTAAAACACAAATCTCTTCTTTTAATAACATTGAGAGACCTTTATTAACTCTTTCTTGAACAGTTACAGCATTGGGCTGAACTTGCCATCCATGAAAATCTGTTCCCTTATATGCTAAACTGATAAAATACCTCATTAAGCTCTATTTTCAACAAAAATAAACGAAAGAGTTGAATGATGAATACTGAATACATTAAATTGCATACTCAAATTTTAATTTAAAGATAAATAGTCTTTAAATACCCATGGAAAACTAAAATGACTCGAATTGGACTACTATCAGATACCCACTCTTTTTTAGACCCTGCTGTACTTAAACATTTTAAAAAATGTGATGAAATATGGCACGCTGGAGATATAGGTAATGAATCGGTTTTAGATCAGCTTAAAGCATTTAAACCTACTAGAGCAGTTTATGGCAACATCGATTCGCACATTATTAGAAAAGAGTGCCCACTTCACCAACGTTTTACATGTGAAGATGTTGATGTATGGATCACGCATATAGGTGGATACCCTAAGCGATATAGCCCTTCTATTCGCAAAGAAATAATAACAAATCCTCCTCAACTTTTTATTAGTGGACATTCCCATATTCTTAAAGTGATGTATGACAAACAACTATCCTTACTTCACATGAACCCTGGCGCCGCTGGGAAAAACGGGTTCCATAAGGTCAGAACCTTACTAAGATTTAAAATTGATGGTAAAGAAATAAAAGACTTAGAAGTGATTGAGTTGGGTAAACGTTAACGAATTCGATCTACAGAGCGAACTAAATCGTCATCCTTTTTAACACCTCTATAGGCCATGATTAAGGCTATTAATGCAAATGCCAAAAGAAATAACAAGGAATTATTTAAAACAACTTCAAATTTATTAAACAGCATAAATAATCGAACTCCAATAATCATTTGTATTAAAACCGTTAATCGGATTAATTTCATCTGAAACTTGCGATTCTTGTACATAAACAAGCCTAATAAAGAAAATATAGCCCCGACAATTGTTAAAATAAACATCTTTGTATCATCTTGAGCCATAAACAAGGTCTCATTCAAAGTATAGACAGGGACTTTAAACGAGATTAAAGTCATGGAAATCGCAGCTACCAACAAGTATATGGATTGGATTCTTTGTATCATCATCAATATTTTAAGCAAAAATAAGAAGAATGACCATATAATATGAAATTGGAAACATAAAAATATTGTAAAAATTGATAAAATTCACATAATTAAAAACAAGTATTTTATCTAAAAAAACAACTATAAAAAATATTATTCGTATTATTGTAGCTCAATCTTATTTCTAAAGAGAATAAAATCCACAAAATTTATTTCTACTAAAGTAAAAGCCTTCTTTTACTTCATCTATTCAAAATATTCCGAAATCTATGTATGACATATTAGAACTCAAAAGTAAATTACTTACTGATTTACAAGATATTGCTAAAAACTTGAATGTCCCTAAATACAGATCACTTAAAAAAATGGACTTGATTTATCAAATTCTAGACGTTCAAGCCATAAATCCCAAAGCCACAAAAGAAAATAAAATAACTTCAAATACATCTCCATCAAAAAGCAAACCTAATCAAAACATCAAGCCTAATAAATCTATGGAGGCAATAACTCAAAGCAAAGAAAACTCATCCACTTCTAAAAATGAAAAAACGGGTCATAATGAAACACTAAAACCTAAAGAAAGAGTGATGAGACCAAGAAGAAAAAATGAAACTCAATTAGAGAGAATTAAAAAAGCTGAAAAAAGAGATTCGGAAACAAAGGAACAAAATCAACCTAAAAAAGCTGTTGAAACAACCGATACTACTCAAAAGAGCACACATCAAGAGAGGCACCAAAAAGTAAACGACAAACAACAAAGAAAACATCAAAACCATCAACGCAACCAACACAACCGAAGAAATGAAAACAAGCCAAGTGTTGAATTTGAATTTGAAGGCATTATTACAAGTGAAGGTGTCCTTGAAATCATGCCTGACGGATATGGATTCTTAAGATCTTCTGACTATAACTACTTAAGTTCACCAGATGATATTTATGTTTCTCATTCTCAAATTAAACTTTT
>CEVZ01089537.1_pt1 | contig 10116 bp, 7 predicted proteins | sample 361371 | NCBI WGS metagenome assembly CEVZ01 (sample SAMEA2620217, study PRJEB7988) | marine metagenome | isolation source: saline water (ENVO:00002010), including
TCATTGAGAAGTGTGGAAGCAAAAAAGATTGCAGAAGGATTGGCTTCAAATGCAGGTCAGTATGAAAGGGATATGATTGAATATCATTTATATCGGATGGATAATCCTGATGCAGATGACCTTTCATCCAGAATTCAAACGCTTAAAGAGAAGTATCCATTTAAACCCTTTGTTATGATTACGGAAGCAGGGGATTTATATAGCAAAAAAGAATATAAAAAAGCTTCAGCTATTTATACCACCATGTGGGAACGATTTGACTTTCCTGCATCGTTGAATATGCTTGGATATGCCAATATGCGACTTGGTGATATGAACGCTGCACAACAAGCATTTGAACAGTATATTGATAATAATAGAATGCATCCGAATCCCTATGATTCCATGGGAGAATATTGGGAAAACATGAAGCAGTATCAAACTGCTTATGATTATTATATGATGGCTTATGAGCAAGATAGCACCTTTTCCATATCCAAAGAGCGCGCAGAAGCATTAGAGGATAAACTAATTAGGAAATAGGTAATAGGTAGAATACATATCGAATTTGCATTGATATTCAACACATGAATTAATTATTATCTACAAGCGTTTTTGCTGATTGTAATGAAAATAGTTAGACACATACCATTGCTTGTTATTTCTTTTTGGTTCACTTCATGCGCCACATTCATTTCTCATGCGATCTCATTAGAAGATGTGGCACCTCCATCTGGTACATATACAGTAGGTACCCAAATTATCCATATGGTAGATAAGGATCGTATTGCATGGTATAAAGATGGATTAAATAGTCCCCGTGAGATGATGGTTCGAGTTTGGTATCCTGCAGTATGGAAAGATGGTTATCAAAAAGCCCCGTACAACTATAATGAAGCATTAATTGGGGATGTGATTGCTAAAGGTTTTGGAATTCCAAAAGCAATTATGCGAACAATAAATAGGATAGAAGGAAACTCCTGGTTGGACGCAGAGCCCATTCAGCAACAATTCCCAGTGCTTATCTTTTCTCATGGTCATGGTGCGTTAAAAACACAAAACACAACACAAATGGAAGAATTAGCGAGTCATGGATATATACTATTTGCATGTGATCATACATATGATGCAGGGATTTCTGTTTTTCCTGAGAATAGAGTCATTCGGAATAAAACGGATCTTCCTGAAGGAATATCGGATAAAGAAAAATGGGCAATTCGGGAAACACAGTTAAACTATCGAGTGGGGGACATACAATTTTTATTAGATGAAATGGAAGCGGGAAATTATTTACCACCATCAATCCGGAATAACCTTGCTTTAGATAATATTGGAATATTTGGCCATTCATTTGGTGGGGCAACAAGCATTGTTGCTTCAATAAAAGATGATCGAATAGATGCAGTATTGGGTTTAGACGCCTGGTTTTTACCAATTCCAAGTGGATTAATTAATGAAAATATGAATAAACCATTTATTCATTTAGGTCAAGTGCAATGGAGAGAAAAAGATAATTATCTAAAATTAGACACCCTTGCTTCTTCTAATAGCACTCAGAGTTTGCGTTTGGATGTACAAGGGTCTTCTCACTATGATTTTTCAGATTTCTCTCAATTTAGCAAAGTATCAAAGAAATATGGATCTGGTACTATTGCTTCTGATCGTATACGATTAATTATGAATACCACTATCCGAAACTTTTTTGACCAAAACCTCAAGAAAAGTGAGGCTATGTCTTTGACTGACTATCAATCTTTGTATCCTGAGATAATAATTAAAGAATACTAAAGTTTTGAGTCATGCTCTCATATTAACGACCGTCTCCACAGAAAAAGAGGGTCGTGTGATTGCAAATGAATTGGTGCGAAATAGACTTGCAGCATGTGTAAATATAGTGCCAAAGATTTATTCTGTATATGAATGGGATAATGCCATTCAAAATGATACAGAAGTATTGTTATTGATTAAATCAACAATAGCAAGAGAAAAGGATGTTTATAGTACGGTTCAGTCATTGCACTCCTATGATACTCCTGAATTAATTACATTACCTATTCAAAATGGATCGGATGCATATTTACAATGGATACAGCATTCTGTACAAGTCCAAGGACCTGAATGATGTTTGATCGACAATCCCTAAAATTCTTGACCTATTTTGCAACGGTAATTACCATTGGAACTGCAGGATTTTATTTTATCGGAGGAGAAGAATGGTCTTTAATTGATAGTTTTTATATGACGATCATTACCATGACTACTGTTGGATTCGGTGAAGTACATCCCTTAGATGATATGGGCAGGTTATGGACCAGTTTTGTCATTATTTTTGGCGTTAGTGGATTCTTGTACATGATTGCAGAATTTGGTGCAGAACTCTTAGAATTCAGTATTTATAAAAAAAATAAAATGAAAAGAAAGATAAGAAAGATGAAGAATCATTATATAATCTGCGGCTATGGTCGAATGGGTGCAGTTATTGCAAAAGAATTATATGCTAAAGAATATCCACTAGTGATTGTAGAAATGGATGAACACAAGATTGATGAGATTACACGATTAGGATATCAATCTATACTAGGAGATGCTACCATAGAAACAACATTAGAGGAAGCTGGAATTCACCAAGCAGCTGGTATTGTTGTTTGTCTAAATAATGATCCAGATAATCTATTTGTTACCTTAACTGCACGTTCAATAAATCATGAAGCATTTCTTGTTAGTAGATGTGCTCAAATTAGTAACATACCGAAACTAAAGCAGGCAGGAGCAAATAAAGTGGTTAACCCCTACACTGCAGGCGGACATCGAATGGCAGAGCTATTAATTTCTCCAGAATTAGAAGATACAGTTTCCTTATCCCTTGAACATGGTGTCGTAGATTTGGCTATTGATGAGATTAATTTGAAGACGATCCGAAAATTACATGGATTGAAAATTAACGATTCCAAAATTCATGAGAAATTTAACTTAGTTATTGTTGGATTAATAAATGGAGATGGAAGTTATCAAATTAACCCTGATCCAAGTACGGTATTAAATGAAAGCCATACACTTATGTTGATTGGTGAACAAGAGAAATTGGATTTATTTAAAGAGACGTTTCGGGAAAAGTAATTTTAAATTTTATTATTCATATTCTTGAATAATAGTAGATAAAGTTTTGATTCCATCTACAAACTTTCTATCAAATTCATCATTATATAGATTTATTTGATAGAAATATTCAGCAATTTTATTATCAATAACATGAATATCGCCTTCCAGGGATTGTGGAGCAGGAAAAAGGATTTCCCGACCAGCTTTAAATAAGTTAATATTATTTAGTATCCCAGGGTTCATCTCTAACACGCGTCGTAAAACTAACACTTCATATAATCTTCGTTCATGTTTTGGAGCTTTCAGGTAAATAGAATAGCCAAAACTCGAATCAGCGTTTAATTCTCTTAATGTATTTTTATAAGTCCCACTTAATTCAAAACGATTAATATTTGCAACAGGACGAAGAGGATAATCATCTGCAAATTCAACACTTTCTGTAGATTCGAACTGTAAAGCTAGTCCATCACTTTGTTTAAAACGTTTTAAATAGCTTCGATAGATTTCCCCAAAATTTCGTTTATCAACAACAGCGTTCCCTTGATTGTCCAGCATTTTGCCAAAAAATATTACATTCTCAGGAACGATATACTTGTAATAGTTTTCTTTCTCAATAACATCATATAACATTCTTCGGATCAATACTTCTTCTCCAGGTACTGAACCACTTACAAAATCTGCTAAATCTTCATTTGCAGAAGCAACAGCGTTTTCTTGAATCACATTTTGAGCACGATTTAAAACCGTATTGTAAAAAGAAGTATTTTCATAAAAACCTAAATCATATAGATCGGTATTTCTTAGACGATAACTATCTTGAAATAATTTATTTCCCCAATGGTTAAGAATATCTATATCTTTTGGAATTACATGTGCAAAACTTCCAGATCCTACATCAACAATATGAGGTGTAATAACCACAATCACTTCTTTATTGGATCTGACTTTTTTATTAAACCCTAATAAACTTCCTAAAATGGGTACACGCCCTAAAATAGGAAACTCGTTTTCTTGTTTGGTATCTTTATGCGAAATTAATCCGCCAATAATGAAGGGAGTATTATTTTCCACTTGCACATAGGTTTGAACTTTCCGACTGGAAAAGGTTGGAGCAGAAAGAACATCACCACCAACACTTCCCACGCCAACACGCTCTTGCGCTTCACTGATAATAGTTTCTACTTGCATGGTAATTTCATTTCCATCGCTGCTGATTCTTGGTCGAAGGTTTAATACAATACCAATGGGAATATATTCTGTTGCAGATACTACATTTTGTCCAGTTGCAGTGCTTCGTGCAATGGGTATCTGTTGCCCTACAACAATACGTGCTTGTCGACCATCTAATACAAGAACAGAAGGTCTAGATAAAATTTCAGAGGTTTGATCGCTAATTAATTTTTCTAATTTTGCATTGATTTCTAATGCATTGCCAATTAACCCTTTATCCATAATAAATGTAAATGGTTCAAAATTACCAGTAGAAGGGTCCGGTTCCGGAAATGAGGAGGAATACATGCTTCCGGAGTTGGAAAAGTTAACACCTAGTGTGTTGGTTTTATTAGCATCAATCTCTACAACTAATGCTTCAATCATGATCTGCTTTGCAGCGACATCAAGTTGATTAGAAATTACAGATACTAATTCTTTCAGATCTTCTGTATTGTCCGGGTCATATGCTATTAGTATTCGTTGTAATGGTTCGCCACTAGTCGTAAATACAAGTGAAGATCCCCCCAAATCTACACCCATCTCAGCACCTTTTTCACTTACAGCACCTTGCATTTCTAATAGGGTAATATTATCTGTTTCAGGGAGAAGGATTACTAATGGTAAAGCATCGTAATCGTCTTCGCTAACCATACCATTAATTAATACATTAGCAAAATCCCCAGATGGAGTTAAAATGATTTCATTTGGATTTACCCCTGCGCTTTTTTCAAAATCAATAACTGCATATCCTAAGGATTTTAAAATACCACCTACTCGATCTGTTGTGATATAACTTAACTGTAATGTTTTATACTTTACCCGAATATCTTCGGCGAAAACAGTAGAAATTAAAAGAAAACAAGTGATAAAAATTTTTCGCATCATATTTAATCCAAAAGCTTAATGGATATTTGCATATTCACTACAACGGTTCCATAAATTTCATTATATAGGCTAACAGCAATATTTCCTTGATCAAAATCAAGACCAGGTTCAAACATACCAGTAACAACGAAGTTTGCATCTAACTTATTTTCAACAACCGCTTCGATTTCGGAATAATCTGGATAAGTAGTTCCAGAAATTTCACCTCCAGAAACATCCAAGTACATATATGTAAAGGGTTCATCGAAAAATGATGTTGGTTCTACAGTCTTTTGATAGGATTCTTGGTAGCTGTATCCACCATCAGAATAAGACCACATCATATATCCATCCAATGGAACCACTGGTCCAGGATAATCAAATGAAGATTCAATGCTTGTTGTATTTCCTTCAGAAATCAATGTCAGGTTGTTAGAGCTTTTATCATATGTCCAATTGCCTCCAACATAATCTGTTTCACCAGAGACTGTGTTTGCTATTTGCTTACTATAGGAATTGTCTTCAAAGAATTCAATATCGATTGGATACTGACTAATATTTTGCGACTCTCCATCAATTGCTTGAGAAGTTAAACTCCAAAAACCGATCATTTGTGCATCTTGTCGCACTACATATGTATCCAATCGTGTTACGGTAACAGTAAATGCAATAGGAGTATCGGAGTCCGTAGAATTATTCTCAACAGTGAGCTTTAAATCAAACATTGCATTTGAAGTTGATACTGTAAAATCCTTTGCAAGTTCATTCTCTAAATCTTCACAGGATACGATGAACCCCATAAGAGCAATGAAACAAAAATTAACCAAATACTGTTTTATCTTTACCATTGAATTATTACGACCTATTTAACTAAGTTGCAAATATATGATGATTAAGCATATGCAACATATAATAATCTTATTTCTTTTTGCAGCATATTTTCATCCTATTTTCGCTTCAGATGTTACGATTGAAGAAGCTGCAAATAAAATAATAAATAGAGATACAGATATACACTATAGTGAAATATTACGTGTTATTGCAAAGCATGGCCATCAATTACCTTTAGAAACGCAAGCAGAATTACAAGCTAGAGGTTTTGATTTTAGCCGTCAAATTGTTTCATCCTATCGTCCTCAAAATTTGGATTATTTTATTGATGAAGGAATATTTCGCTTTCATTATACTTTAACTGGTACGGATGCTGTCTCTCCATTAGATGCAGATAATAATGGAATACCAGATTATGTGGATTTGATTATTACCACTTTTACTAATATTGGTGTAATTGATTTTACGGATATGGAATTTGTACGTCCTCCAAGCGATGGCTGGTATACGCAAATTGACGATGGAGGATCAGATCATTATGATGTGTATATCTTTAATCTGGAAACTGGTTATTATGGATATGTACAAGCAGAAGATTATGCCCAAAATAATTCTCCTATTACAAGGGGTGATAATGAATATTCTACAGATGTAGAAGAAGATCGAGCTATGGTTACATTTATGGCTCTACGGAATAATTATAATGATTTTTCAGGCATTGAATCCGAAATTATTGAGGTAACATCTGCTCATGAGTTTTTCCATGCCGTACAATATGGCTATGATGGTTGGGAAGCTGGATGGCTATTAGAAGCCACCGCTGTTTGGATGGAAGAGCATCACTATGATCATATTAATGATTGTTATCAGTTTTTACAGGAATTTTTCAATGAGCCATATTTGGCTATTAACTATGATGTGAATCGTGGGTATGGTGCTTATATCTATTTTTCGTATTTAACCGATAATCGTGTAAGTAATAGCTTTATACGTACTATTTTTGAGCGTAGTCGAGAATATAACAGCTTCGATATTGATTATAGCATTCCCACAGTAATATCTGCATTAAATGATTATGGTTTAGATTTTGAATCTGTGACACATGATTTTTTTATTGCGAACGGAATGTTATCCAATAGTGATTCCGCTGGAATTTACCAATACTCTGAATCCAGTACGTTTCCTATGGATTTACCTACGTTAGAACAAACCATTACTGCTTCATCGGATACGACCATGTATTACTATAACCAGATATTGGAAACTTATTCAGCATTATACTATTTGGTCGATACTCAAGATTCTACCTGGAATAACCTTGTCATTGATTTATTAACCCAAGATTCGGAAAATATGCGGTATTATGTGACCTCAATTGTGGAACATAAAAATGATTCCACGCCAAATACCTATGATGTGCTTACTGCACAAACGCAAACGATTGATGTCAGTAGTATAGATAGCGTAATTTTTGTTGTATCTGCATTTGGGTATGATACTATCAATTCAGAATTTTCCATACGTATCATTAAAAATTCCAGTGTGGAAATGGCATCAGATATGGAATTAATACCCATTAGTAATCAATATTCACTCAATAACCCATATCCAAACCCTTTTAATGCACAGGTTACCATTCAGTATACCGTTCCGAACAGTCAATCTTTTGACATTGCCATATACGATATACTAGGAAATCAAATTCGTAGATTTAATAACCAAAAATCTACAAGTCAATCCATTAAGTGGAATGGAATGGATCAATATGGTAAACACGTGTCTTCTGGATTATACATTGTACAAATGAGTACAGAATCTTTTTCTCAATCCAAACGGATTCTTCTTTTAAAATAGCTTCATAATTTCTTAATGAATTTCTTGATTTCTATATTCTTTTTATTGTGGACAAATGTATATAGTCAGCATATACACGGAAGGTTCATTGATACAGATCTAATTGGAAAAAAAATCTATTTATATGATATGTTCCAAAATGATGGTAAGTCAATTGATGATACTATTATTGATTCAAACGGAAATTTTTCATTTAATAATACTGATTTCAAATTGGGGTTTTATCGTATTCAATTAAAAAATCAACCACCAATTATCATAGTATTAAATCCTGTGGAAACAGATGTGGAAATCCAGGTTAATAAACAAAATGATGATAACCCAATTACGGTATTGCAATCAATAGAAAATACAGCTTTTCATCGTCATAAAATGCTTTTGAATATCTATAATAGGATAGAATATTTGCAATTTCAATTAAGCTTCCCTAATGATGAAGTATTGCAAAATATGGATGAATATGAAAACGAACTCAAGAAATTCATTTATTATTCAACTGTATCACTTAAAGACCTTCAAACAAACTTTTCTCAAACATACACCTTTGATGTTTTTGAAAAATCAATGCCAATAGTGAATACTGTTTATGAAAAAAGAATAGAACAATTTTTTGATAAAAAAGCCATATTGGATTCAAAGTATTTACATAGTCCTTTGATGTTCAACAAAATCAATATGTATTTGAACTATTATTCCGGTGAAAACGGTGTTGATATGCATATTGCTATTGATGACATATTAATGGCCACATATGATAATTATGATGTGTATGGATATTCTATAACTCAAATACTATCGTTTCTTAATCGAGAAGGTATGGAAGACCTGATAGAATACGTTATATCAGAATATATTGGAGATGAATTTGATATGATTACCAATCGTACATTACGAAAACAAATTGAAGGACGGCAAAAGCTAAAAGTGGGTACAATTGCCCCAGATTTGCAAATCCCAGATGTAAATGGAGACAAGGTTGGTTTGCATGATGTATATAAGAACAACAAACTGAATTTATTGTTCTTTTGGTCATCTCAATGTCCACACTGTATGGAAACAATTCCTAAAATAAAAACTATTTATAAATCTTATCGTTCTGCAGGTTTGGAGGTTATTGCTGTTTCCATTGATAAAAAGAAAGAAGAATGGCAACAAGCGATTAATCAGGAAAATTTGGAATGGATAAATATTTCCAATTTAAACGGATGGGGTTCTGAATCAACGGATGTGTATTATGTTACTTCTACACCAACATTTTACTTGGTTGATAATGAAGCAATGATTGTGGGAAGACCGGATGGGAAAGAAGAAGTAATCGATAAGGTAAATAACTTATTGCGTTAATATTTATCTTATAATATCATATTTTTTTCAAACGTGATACAAATCACTACTGAACCATTCTATATTGATTTTCATTGTTTTCATGACCATATTAAACGCTTATTTTATCATTTTATAAATTAACTAAGGGGTATTTATGCTGAATAAATCAATTCTTGTTCTTTTAATGCTTTTATTTACGAATAACATCGATGCGCAACGTCGTAGTTCAAGCAAAGATGAGTCAAAGCAAAATTCTTCTGTTTCTCAGGCTGAAGATCTTGTAAATCAATATGGATTTTCTTCAAAACAGGAATTAGGAGAACATTTGTTAAGTCAGGATCTTACCAAGACTGCAGAGAAAACAGTAAAAAATTACATGAGTGGAGAAAAATTAGCTGGTCGAGAAATGACACGATTAAAAGATTTATTAAATAAATATCCCAAAGGTTCTGAAGGAAATGTTTCAACTCGAAGCGGAAGAAAGAGTAAAGAACCATCACAAAGAGCAGCAAGGAGTAGTCGGAGCAGTCGAGATGAATCTACTCGTTCTTCAAGAAGCGCTAGGTCCAGCAGTAGTTCTCGATCAAAAGAATCATCCGAACGCTCATCCAGAAGCGCTCGATCAACAGATGATACAAGAGGTTCAGATAGTAGAAATGATTCCAGGAGGATGAGTAGTTCTAAACGTAGCAGCAAAAGAGAAGCTGTTGACTATCCTTCCGATTATCCGGAAACATTAAAAGATGCAGAAGAAGAAATTATGCCAGAGATAGAGATATTAAATCTGAATGACGATGATTCCTCAACCGATGAACAACCTTCCAGTGGTAGAGTGCAAAGAAGTGCACGTACAGAGGGTCAGGGCGCTGCTGAAGGATTAAGCGCCTTAGAAAATTTTGATATGGTTGGTGAAAATAAATGGATACAGGCTGGTCGAAGATGGATGTATGG